>Ga0233412_10000023_pt1 | contig 93688 bp, 71 predicted proteins | sample Na_anoxic_4_MG_FD_180667 | JGI IMG/M metagenome (GOLD analysis project Ga0233412, IMG submission 180667) | Seawater microbial communities from Saanich Inlet, British Columbia, Canada - Na_anoxic_4_MG | ecosystem: Environmental > Aquatic > Marine > Inlet | place: Canada: British Columbia... | reverse complement strand
TAAAAACAAAGAAGATGAATAACCCATTTAGAAAAGATGAATTAGAACAAATGTTAGAGTTCATTAAAGAGAATCCCCAAGTATTGAATCCAATAGGTGCAGGAGGTAAGATTACATCAAGTCCATTAGTGCAATACATATTAGAAAGATTGCATGGATTAAACCAAAACAAAGATGAGTGAAAAATTATATACTATAATAACAAATTTATTTTATACAGGGTTAACTATAGGGTTATTGATGTTAATTTGGTTTGGATGTCGTGAGATTATTTATGACCTTATTCCAAATAATTATCTTAGATCAACTTGTACTTTTCTATTATTTATATTAATAACTAATAAATGGTATCCCTGGATAAAAAATAAGTAAGGAGCTGTCTTTACAAAACCATATAAAAGTAAACAGATTTGTTTACAAAATCAATAGCTACTCCAGTAACAAAAGATACTAAGTAGTTGTAGAAATTGCTACTATAGTGCTTTATACTACACTTTTAGGGGTAAAAAGCATTTTAAAGGGGTAAAAAGCATTTAGTAGTGCAATTGAAAAAACTAAACCAAAACAAAGATGGACATAAATGAACTAAGGCTTGAGGTACTTGAACAAATACTCAACATACTAGATGAATCAATATTAGAAGAAATTATAAAAATAATTGAGGAGCATGAAGATAAGTAAGCACAGTATAGTAGGACAGTTTCATGTGTTACCTTACATTAAGATAACGTATGACAGAACTCTTAACGGAGAGTATGAATTTATAGTTGGGTGGATGAGTGTAGGAATATCATTATCATATAAAGCAAAACAAGGATGAATGTGTTAAACCTATAAAGCAAAAAAAATGACTGAACAAGAATTAGAAGAATTTCAATTAATATCCACACACCCGATCAAGAAATCAGACTTAGGGTTTCATGGAAAACTTTTTGGTGGTAAACTATTAGCGTGGTTAGATGCAGCAGGAGCAGCATTCGCAGCTCAAGTATGTGATACCCCAAGAATGGTTACAATAAAGATAGATGAATGTTTGTTTAAAAAAGCATCCAAAGAAGGTCAACTACTAAAAATCTATGGTAAAGTATACGAGTTTGGAACTACATCTGTAACTCTATTATTAGAGTGTAGAGCACATAGCGTATATACAGGAAAACAAACATCAGTATTAACAACTAACATAAAGTTTGTTAGAGTAGATGGTGATGGCGATGCTATACCTATATCAGAAAGAGTTAAAAATAAATTAAACCAAAACAAAAATGACTGAACAAGAATTAATATCACTAGGCTTTGAAAAGCATATAGAAGAAGATGAAGAAAGCCCATACTATTATTATACATTGAATATAGTAGAAGGCTTGTATGGCATCACAGATGCTGATGATGAAATTAAGAATGATGAGTGGTCTATAGAATTATCCTTTGACTGTAACCCAAGAATAAAGTTCAGGGATGTTAAGTCACTGACTGAGCTAATTAATTTATTAAACCAAAACAAAGAAGATGAAAGATAAAAGAAAAGAAATAAAAGTAGATCATCCAGAGTTTGGACATGTGATATTTCACGGAGCAACTGCTAGACAAATGGAAGTATTAGAAAATCTTAAAAATACATGTGCCATAGCAGATGATATAATAGCTCAGAACAAGATGTTGGCAGATATGATTATAAATAAAGATAAAGAAATAGAAAAGTGGAAGGAAGAGTTAAAAAAATTAAAAAAATCAGGAGAAAATCCTTATATTGATTATCTAACCTGATTAGTGTGAAAAAGAATGACAACATAGATGAGCTCATAAATAGATATATGAGAATAAAAAGAAAAAAATTTTTAAAAAAGTTTAAAATAAAAGTATTAATTAAAAAATGAAATATTTAAAGAAATTATTAAAAATATTATACATTACAGTTGGATTAATTACTATTATTTCTTTAATAATAATTATCCCACATTATATTTCAATAAATTCTCATAGTTCTTCAACAGAAGCAGAATTTTATTTATCAGATAACGGAAGACATATTGACATTATACTATATGAAGAAGGACGTTATAAAGCATATGGTTGGGGATCAAAAATCTTTTTTACAGAGGTTGAGACTTGGGATGATTTAACATGCGGAATTGCATTCAAAGCTTTATTTACAGAACCGGAAAGTTTAATGCGTGTAATAGATTCTTATAGAATAAATACAAATTGGGTAAAAGTTAATTGCTCTAAAAAACAATATTTAATTGTAAAAGAAGAAATCAATAATTCATTTTTTAATGATAAAGAATTTAATTCTAACCCTATATTAAAATATAACAATACTAAATTTTATAAAGCTAAAGGATCTTATAATGCATTAAATACTTGTAATACATGGGTAAATAATATTCTTGATAAAGCTGAATTAAAATGTGTTTTATACACCTTAACAAGTGGAGCAATAATAGATTTATATGAAGGATAACATTTTTATAAAGCTCTCCGTCAAAGATGGAAAGCTTAGTTTTCCAATGAAAGCTCAAGAAACTAAATTAAATACATTTCTTAAAAATTTACCAAATGATGCAAAATTAGAAATGTTTATAGGAGTTACTACAGATAAAGGTAGTAATCCACAATTAGCAAGAATTCATGCTATGATTAGACAATTAGCAAATGATATTGGATATACATTTGAAGAAATTAAATTACAAGTAAAAAGAACAGCGGGATTATGCTTTACAAGAAATAATACAGAATATTGCAAATCTTTTGCAGATTGTGATAAAGATGATTTAAATCTAGCTATACAAGCTTGTATTGAAATAGGTGATTTTAGTGGAGTCCAATTAAGATGATTGTTGTTCTTTGATGGATTCTTCTATTCTTTCATTTATTTCATTTATTTTATCAGCATCTTGCTTAAATGTAGCAGTCATTAATTCATCAACTAAATCTTGATCAAGTGTAGCTTCATTTTTGGTATTAAATCCCATTTGATAAGCTCTTGCTTTAAGCATTTGTTGTAATGAAAATATTGTAAATAAATGCATTTCAATTTCAGACCAAGGATCTGCTTCTAAATCCGCTTCACCTAATACGTATTTTTCAAATTTAGCAAATATAAGTGGAGATTCTCCGGGATTATCCAATCTCATAATATGATACATCATTAATTGCTCCAATGCAAAAATATAAGAAGATCCAATACTTAATTCAGTAAGCATTTTAGTATAGTCTATAGTATCGTGTAATGCAACTCTTTCTTTTTTTTCTTTATCAGCCATAATAATTATTTTAATAGTCAAATTTATGAATAAAAATGAGATAAACATACCAAATATAAAAAAAATGTTGTGTGATGGGTTAAAAACATCAGGTTGGATGTTTTTATTAGAACCAATTATAAATAGTGATAGATTTGATGAAGTTATATATTTTCTTAAAACAGAAGTAAAAAATAACAAAAGATTTACACCTAAAATAAAAGATATATTTAAAGCATTTGAAGAATGTCCTTATAATAAATTAAAAACAATATTTATAAGTCAAGATCCTTATCCAGAATTAGGAGTAGCTGATGGCATTGCCTTTAGTTGTTCTAAGACAAAAACAATACAACCTCCATTACGCTATATATTTAAAGAATTAAATGGAAGTCAATGGGATAGTCTTAATCCAGATCTTAAAAGATGGTCTAATCAAGGAGTTTTATTGCTTAATACTGCGCTTACTGTTCAAATAGGTAAAATAGGAAGTCATCATGATTTATGGAAGCCTATAATTAAATTAATATTAAGTGAGATAAATGATGATCTTGATGGAATACCTGTAGTATTGTTTGGTGTTAAAGCTGAAGAATGGCATTTAAGACTCCATAATCAAAAAATATTTAAAATACCACATCCTGCATCTGCTGCATATAATGGTGGAAAATGGGATTGTGATAATATATTTTATAAAATAAATGTGATATTACAAGAGCAAAACAGAAGTCCTATTCTTTGGTAAAGAATGTTATAATTTGTATATTTACAAACTTAAATCAATATGATTAAACTAAAAGAAAGTCAAAAAATAAAATTAACTTCTCAAGAACAAGTTGAATTAGAAATTTCTAATTTTAGAAGTAAAATGTTCAATATACACAATGTTAAATTATATGTAGTTTCTGTACCGGTTAATCCAAATCAAAATAGAATTATATCATTAAAAGAATTATGGGCTTTATTAATTGAAGTTGTAGCAGAAAATGATCCTGAATATCTAGAATATACTTTTTTACAAAAAAAAACTAGAAAGAGAACATGGATAACTTATATGCATGCATTTTCTCATATAGCTAATAAAGAATTAAACTTTGGGCCCACGCTTATTGGTGAATTTTTACACAAAAATCATGCTACTGCTATAAATTCAATTAATAGATCAGAAGCTTATATTTGGAGTAATGATGAAACTTTTATGACTGGATATAACTTATTACTTAATAAATTAAAAGATTATGTGGGAACTATTCCAAAAAATACAGAAATATAAAATAACACCAGATCAATGCTTAATATTATTTGCATTTAATGAAGATATCACGCCTTTAAATTGTGGAGCTGCTGATTTATCAGCTTTATTTGAAGAAGGATATATACATGAAGATAAATCTATAACTCCAGAAGGTAAAAAAATTATTGTTACACTTGATAATTACTTCCTTATAAATAAGAAAAAGACCAATGCTCAATTATTGGGTAAAAGTGGTAAATTAAATATTAGTCAATACAGGGAAATATTTCCTGCAATTAAATTACCATCTGGGGTCCCAGCTAGAAACAATGTAAAAATACTAACTGAAAATTTTAGATGGTTTTTTGCAGAATATGATTATACCTGGGAAGATGTTATAAAAGCAGCTAAAATGTATGTAAATGAATATAGAGATAAAGAGTATATGTATATGCAGAATAGTCAATATTTCATTTCTAAACAAGATAAGCATAAAGTAAAGACATCAAAACTTGCAGATTACTGTGATATGATTAAAGATGGAGTTACTACAGAAGAAGATTATTTTAAAGAAAAAATAGTATGAGTGATAAACAAGCCTGGAATGGTCAATACAGTGCTTTTAATGAAGCATTGCAATATATGATGAAAAGACAGACTGGAGAAGAAAAGTCTATATATACACCTTGGCCAAAGTTTAATGATGCTACTACAGATGGATTAGAGTGGAATACTCTTACTGTAATTGGCGGAAGACCTGGCTCAGGTAAAACTTTAATTAAAGATCAGATTATAAGAGAATCATTTGATTTAAATCCCAATGATGATTTTAGAGTTTTAGAATTTCAATTTGAAATGGTTGGAAGAACTTCAGCAATTAGAGAATTTAGTTCTTTAACAGGAAAAACTTATAAAGAACTTTGTAGTGCAGGTAGTGTAGTATCAAGCGATACTATCAACAATTGCCATCAATATGCAAAAGAAAGAGTGAAGCATCCGGTTGATATAATTAGTACTCCTATGACAGTTAATCAAATGAGAGATCAATTAGATATGTATATGAACTTTCATAAAGGTAAAAAGACTATGGTAACGTTAGATCATACAATACTTGTAAAGAGAGCTCCATATCAAAATAATAGATTAGACATGCTATTTGAGTTAGGTGAGTTTTTTACTCAAGCTAAAAGAGATTACCCTTGTTTATTTATTGCATTATCTCAGCTTAATAGGAATATTGATAATCCTGATAGAGCTGTAGATGGTAAATATGGTAACTACGTTCTTGAATCAGATATATTTGGTTCAGATGCAATGTTACAACATGCTGATACATTAATTGGTATAAACAGACCTGCAAAACAAAAAATTAGATTTTATGGGCCTGATAGATATATAATAAAAGATGATAGAACTCTTGTATTACACTTTCTTAAAGCAAGAAATGGAGATGCAAGAATGAGTTTTTTTAGAGGTGAATTTGAAAAAATGCAAATAGCTGAAATGAAAACACCAGACCAACAAGATAGAAGATGATAAGTACTAAAAATAAAAAAAATATAACAAATGCAAATATGACACCAACTGAAAGAAAAGAAAAAGTTGCAAAATTAAGAAAAGAGCATGAAGAGTATTTTCAAACTATTGATGAAACTGATGCTTTATATATACCAAAAATGGCATATAGACCATCGGGCAAAGATGATTTGCATATATCCTTTTTTCCTAGTGAACTAGAAAAAGGCGGTGAAATATATACAGAATTTGTAAGCATAGCATATGACTCTGAAGATCCAAAAAGAACTTTATACCTATATAAGTATAATCCTCATTGGAAAGAAGAATATGAGCTTGTAACTAGTAACTCAGGATTTGAAAGACATCTTATTCCAGTAAATGAATTAAGGATAATAAATGATGTTACATCAAGAGGTAAGGTAGCCTCTATTTTAAAAATAGATGATTTGCCAAATCCGGATGATATTATTGAAGGTAACCAAGAATGGTTAAAAAGAATAGCAATAGCATTAGAATCAATAGCAAAATCAATAAATAAATAAATATGGCGCAAAGCACATTAGTAATAGCAGAGTCAGGCTCTGGTAAATCTACATCAGGTAGAACTTTAGATTCAAAAGAAACTTTTTGGATTAATATAGCAAACAAACCTTTACCATTTAAGGGTTGGAGAAAAGATTATACGTTAATTAGCAAAGATAATCCTAAAGGTAATATGACAAATGCGTCATCAGCTGCTGGAATTATAAAAGCTATTCAACATGTTAATGATAAAATGCCTCATATAACTAATTTAGTTGTAGATGATTGGCAATATATGTCCGCTTTTGAGTATTTTGATAAAGCAAATGAAAAAGGATATGATAAATTTACCTCAATAGCTTCTAACCTAGCCCAGGTAGCAAAAATGCCAAAAGACTTGAGAGATGATTTATATATATTTTTTCTAACTCATTCAGAAGAATCAACTGATATGAATGGTCGTAGAAGAGTAAAAGCAAAAACTGTTGGTAAAATGATAGATAATGCTTTAACTTTGGAAGGATTATTCTCCATTGTGTTATTTGGTAAAGTTATTAAAGATGATGATGGTGTATTACAATATGGATTTGAAACACAAACTGACGGGAACAACACTTGTAAATCTCCTATGGGTATGTTTGAAGAATCCTTTATAGAAAATGATTTACAATATGTAAAAGATTGTATAATCAAATATGAACAATAAATAAATAATTAATTAATCAAAAAAAGAAAGTATGCTAAATACAAAAGACATGAGTGCCGGATCAGGCAAAACAAGACCTGTAATTACTGTAGGTAATCAAAAAGTTAAAATTAATAAAATTACTTTTGATCAAACACCATATGATAAAGATTCATATAATGTTGTATTACATGTAGAAAGTGAGCCAGTAACTGGTGAATTTGATGGATTTTTAGTAGACTCTACAGATCAAAATGGACCTAGATATAAAGGCCAAGTTGGAAGAGTAAGATTAAGTCCATTTGCATATAAAGATGCAACATTACCTAGTGGTAGAGAAATCACAAGAGATCAAGAAGTATTAAAAGGTATGATTTTTTTATCTGAAGTTTTAGGTAAAAGAGATGATCTTGATAATATTGAAGCAGATACTATTGAAGAATTCATGGTTTCTGCTAATAGTCTATTATCTGGAGATACATATATCAATGCTTGTATTGGAGGTAGAGAATGGGAAAATAAAGAAGGGTATATTAACTTTGATTTATTCTTACCAAGAAACTCTAAAGATGGTGTAGCCCTGGAATCATTAGATAATGATAATAGTAGATTATATACATTTTCTAAATCAGATCACGTTCGTGAGTTAAAAGGTAAAGCTGCTACTGCAGGAACTTTTGAGCCTGTTAAAGCGGCTAAAGGAGATGATTTTGATCTTTAATATTTAAAATTAAGACATCTTTTTTAGGTTATGGTCTATAACTATCAATCTTTTTATTAATATTTAAAAATCAACACATGAAAAAGTTATTTTTTAGTTTATTTGCACTTTGTGCACTTTATTCTTGTAATGATTCAGATACACATGAAGCTACATCTGATGCTGCACCAGCAGTAGAAGAAATTGCAGAAGTTGTAGTTGAAGAAGCTGTTATTGAAGTTGTAATTGAAGAATCAGCTGATGCTGTTTCTCCAGACGCTGAAGTAGTTGCAGAAAAAGAGTAAAAATCTAAAAGGGATAGACATATAAAATTGTCTATTCCTTTTTTTTTAAATTTATAATATGATAAATACTAAAAACTTAGTTGTAAGAGAATCAGATATTCCAAGTTATTGGGTTTTTCAGTATTATCTCAATATAGAGGAATCTCTCACTGGTCAAGATTTAAAAATAACATCTCCGTGGAATCCAATTGAAAAAACTCCTAGTATGTGCATATATGTAGATACGCAAAAGCAATGTTATATGTTTAAAGATTTTTCAACTGGTACTGGAGGAAATAAAATTAATTTAATTCAAAAGTTATTTAATTTAAATTATTCAGATTCTATAGAAAAAATGATCAAAGACTATAATGTCTTTATAAAGAGTAACACAATAGATGTATCTTTTAAAGTGGCTGCTAAATGGGAAATTGAATTAATAAAAACAAGAGACTGGAATCAAATAGATGTAAAATATTGGCTTCAATATAGAATAGGTAAAACTATGCTTGAAAAATATAATGTAGCTCCTATTGAATATTACAATATGATTAAACAGGATGATGATAAATTAAATAAAATAAAAATTCAATCATCTTCAATGTATGGGTATTATAATAAGTCTGGTGAATTATATAAAATTTACCAACCGTTTAATAAAAAACATAAGTTTCATAAAGTAGCATCTCATATTCAAGGTATAGATCAATTACAATATAATAAACCTTATTTAATAATAACATCATCTTTAAAAGATATAATGTGTTTAGATGAATTTGGATATAATGTAGAGTTAATTGCTCCAGACAGTGAAAATACAATGATAAAACCTCATATAATTGAAAATTTGAAAAATAAATATAAAAAAGTAATAACACTTTTTGATAATGATACAGCAGGAAAAAATGCTATAGATAAATATAAAGAATTATATAATCTAGATGGCACAACAATTAGCTTAAGCAAAGATCCTTCAGATGCTGTTAAAAATTATGGATGGGAAAAAGTCCATGATGAATTAAAATCTCTTCTTAAGAAGACTATACACAAATAATATGGCAAAAGAAAAAAAATGGTTTATACCAGGGAATGTTCCGTCTAGTAAAAATGGAAGACGTTGGACAGGCAAGTACTTTATAGCAAGTAAATCTACTATGAAATATAGAAAAGATACTAAATCTTTTTTTGAAAAATATGCTCCAGAATTTAAAGAAGAATTAAAAAAGCATACACTACCTGTTAAAGTCTCTTTTACTTTCATTAGAGGCAGCAAACATAAGTTTGATTATATTAATCCAGCTCAAACAACCCAAGATGATATGGTCACATATAATTGGATTGAAGATGATAATATGGAAAATATAATACCTGTATTTGAACCTTACTTATATGATAAAGTAAATCCCGGTGTAGAAATTAAAATTATTAAATCTTGACAAGTGAAGTAAAAAATGAATTAGATATTGATCTTAAAACATTTAAGAGATTACTAAAAATGATTGAATCAACTATTGAAGATAGAGATTTAGCATACGTGACTATAAAAAATATGAATATGACGGACATATATCATATGTTATTTTTAAAACTTTTATTTTTTACTGAAAGAGTATCTTATAGTGCATACTTTGATTTACCATATAATACTGAAACTTGGGAAAGTTTAACAACACATAATATAGTTAGAAATATAAGTAAAGATAAAAGTGCTTATAAAAATAATTACAAATTAATTTATAAAAAATTAATATATAATCCGAGCTTTCATCCTAATATAGATGACATAAACAAAAACAATAAAAAATGGTAGCAGACTTAGTTTCAAAAACAAGTAAAAACTTAATATTTGAAGAGCCCTTTTACGGGCTTTTTTTAGTTGGATTAAATAAATCCTTCACAGATAAAATTCCTACAGCTGGTGTCAGCAAGAATGGAATAGGCGTACAATTAACAGTAAATCCTGATTTTTTTAATTCTTTAAGTGAAAGACATAGAGTTGGTTTATTAAAACATGAATTACTTCATATAAGTTTTGGGCATTTAATTATGCGAGATATGTACAGTGATCATAAACTATTTAATATAGCAGCTGATTTAGAAATTAATCAATACATAGATAGTTCAGATCTTCCAGAAGGCGGATTAACATTTGATTCTTTTCCTGAAATAAACTTTCCTTGTAGAGCTGGAACTAAAGTATATTATAAAATGTTAGAAGAGGCCCGTCAAGATGGTTCTTGTCCAGCTTTAGATTCACTTTTAGATGAAATGGATGGTAATTCTCCATATTGTCATCCTACTTGGGATGATTTTGAGGATATCCCTGAAGCTGAAAAAAAGTTAATTCAAAAACAGATTGATCATCAAGTCAAAGAAAATGCTGACACAACAGAAAAAAGATGTGGTAGCATACCTGGAGAGTTAGCAGATCTTATTCAAAGACTAAGACATGTTGAACCTGCAAAATTTGATTGGAAAGGATATTTACGCAGATTTGTTGGAAACTCTTCTATTGTTTTTACAAAGAAGATCAGACGGAAGTATAACAAAAGATATTCAGGTAGCCCTGGTCTTAAAATTAAATTTAAAAATCACATATGTGTTGGTGTAGATACATCAGGTTCTGTAAGTCAAAATGAATTAAAAGAATTTTTTAGTGAATTGACTCACATGCATAAAACTGGACATAAAATTACAATTGTTCAATGTGATACAAAAATAAACTCAGTTAAGGATTTTAATCCTAAACAAGATTGGGAAATACATGGTAGAGGTGGGACAATATTCCAACCTGTTATAGACCATTATAATGAGTTTGGAAGATATACAGCTCTCATCTATTTTACAGATGGAGAAGCAGGAACTCCAGACAAATGTCCAAATAATACTTTATGGGTGCATAGTTCTGCATGCAGTATAAATGATGAATTACCAGGACAAAAAATACAATTAAACTAAAAACAAATTAATAAAAAAACAATTATGGCACAAGTAAATTTAAACATTGACGACCTAAAAGGATTTATGGGTCACATTATTAATAACAATAGATTTTTACAAAAAGAAGGAAAGCTTCCTGTCTCAATAGAAGTATTGGGTGAATCTGGAATTGGAAAAACATCTACAGTTAAAGAAATAGCTGAAGAACATGATTTAGATTTTGTAAAATTAAATTTAGCTCAAATTGAAGAGCTTGGTGATTTAGTTGGATTTCCAACAAGACAATTTCAAATGTATAAAGAGCAAGTTGTAAAAGTTGGTAAATCTGATGATATACAATATTCATCTCAAGCAGCTGCTTCTGAAGATTTAACAAAAATGTCACAAAATACTGTTACAAAAAAAGTTGGCCAATGGGTTAATGAACTTGCTGTAGCTGACTATTTAAAAAATGGTTATAAGATGACAGGTAAGAATAGAATGTCTTATTGTGCACCAGAATGGATTGCTGATAAAAAAGCCGGTGGTATTTTATTATTAGATGATTGGAACCGTGCAGATGTTAGATTTATTCAAGCATGTATGGAGTTAGTTGACAGACAAACATATATTTCATGGTCTCTTCCTAAAGATTGGCATATTGTATTAACAGCAAATCCAGATACTGGAGATTATATGGTTAATTCAGTTGATTCAGCACAAAAAACAAGATACATAACAGCTAATCTTCAATTTGATGTAGATGTATGGGCTCGTTGGGCAGAAGAAGCTGGGATAGATTCAAGATGTATTAACTTTTTATTATTACATCCTGAGCTTGTAACACAAGAAACAAATGCAAGAGCAATTACTACATTCTTTAATTCAATATCAAGTTTTGAAAATTTTGAAGATAATTTACCATACATTCAAATGATTGGTGAAGGATCTGTAGGTGATGAATTTGCATCAATGTTTACAGTTTTTATTAATAATAAGTTAGATAAACTTGTTACTCCAAAAGATCTATTAACTCATGATAATGAGTCTTATATTCTTGGTGAGTTAACAGGATGTGTAGGTAAAGATGATAATTATCGTGCAGACATTGCGTCAACATTAGCTACAAGATTAGCTAATTATTCAGTTGTTTATTCTAAAGAAAATACAATTACACAAAAGATCACTGATAGATTAGAAGCTCTTTGTACAAAAGATTATTTTACTAATGATCTTAAGTACTTAGTTGTAAGAACTATTTTCAACGGAAACAAGCAAAAATTTAATAAATTGATGATGAAACCAGAAATTATCAAGATGACAATAAAATAATATGGCAAATAAATCAGTATATCAAGAATACAATTTAGATGCACTTATTCACTTTGGATTGGAGGATGAGCCTATGTTTGGGCTCATCACTTCAAATCAAGTTGATGACGTGCTTATAACCCAAGATGTAACTACATATAATAAAATAAAAGATATTTTAGCAGGATCTACATTAACTTCTACTAATTTTCAATCTTATAAAAGAGCATTTATTCTACCTAAATGCCCCATATCTCAAGACAGAATTAAAGCTGCTTGTAAAGAACATAAAATAACCATTACCAATGATTATGAAGCGGCTGATTTTATAATTACACATGATGACTTTTATGAACTATTTCAACACGGTGAAAAAATTAAAATTCAAACTGTGATGTATACTTTATGGAATTATGAAGCTATGGATTCAAGTAATGGTAGAATTAATATAGTTGAAACCCATGATAAATCTGTAATATATGATGAAAAATGGACTGAACATACAAACTCTTATCATTGCAATGTAACTGATTCATTAATGGATGAATGTGGTATTCCAGGTCTTGCTATAAATTTAGCATATTTAATAGAAGCTGGTCAATTGCAAACTTTAGATTCAGAAACATTATTGCATTCTTCAGCAAATCTAATTGATCTTACTGAAGAATTGGTTAATGATTTAGAACATTGGTTAGATTCATCAGATAATGATAACATAAGTCTTGCTGGTAAAATTTTACCAACAATAAATTATACAAAACATCCTCATTTAGTATGGCATTTAGCTCAAAAAATAGGAGGTAGAATGTATAGTTTTAAAAGAGATAAAGATGTTCAATATTGGATGGACGCTGCAGATATAAATAGTCTTTATCGTACAGAAGCTCAAGAAATGGTTTTAAAGCTTGAAGAAGAAAAAAAACTTGATTCAGCATCATTTAGGTTTCTTGAAAAAATAATACGTCAAGAAATCTCCATACATAATAGAGAGTTATATACATTTAAAGTAAGTGTAAAAAAAGAATATCAAAAATATTTAAAATGAATGAACTAAAAAAAGTATATGTAATATCAATAACTATAAATAAAGAAACTACAGCTGATTTAGGTACTGGAGATTCTATTCTTTTATTAGATAGTTTGTCATATAGTACAGAATGGTTGAGAAATAACTGGCATGTAAAAAGTGAAGTTAATTATGATTTACAAGGTGTAGAGTGTTTATATGTAAATCCAGCTTCAGGAAATCATAAGGAGGATCTTTCTGTTATATCTGATAAAGCATTAAATATAACAGGTGCAGATATCCAAGATAAATTATTATACAGGTATCCAGATTTAACTTTACCAAGATCAAAAGTAGATTTATTAAAAGATAAGTATAATGTTAAAATTATAAGAGATAGAACAAAAGCTGATTATAAGATTATATCTAAAAAATATATAAATAATATGTTTCATGGTGGATGGCAATCTGTATATACTAAAAAAGCAATCAATCATTATGTTACTGATCTTAATGAGCATTTAGATTCACAAGCTAAAGCTTCATTAGAAAATTTTTTAAATAAAATTTCAGAAGATTCTTATTTTCATATATCTATTAATTATAATTGGAGTGATAATTTTGATACATTAAAGAGGGTAACTAAAGTGAGTAATATAAGTGATATAGATGTTATTAGTCGTCCTTTATATTTAACAGATGCTGTTGCATTTAAAAGTATGAGTGACAGCAATAATTTAGTTATGGATTCTCATATTTCAAAAATATGCTCTGAGGATTCTGTAGTATTAACAGAAGATCAATATAAATCTTTAAACTCTATGTTTAAATCTAAAGATATAGATAATATGGCTGTAGGCTTAGAAATGTTAGCAAACTGTAATATAGAAAAGTCTTTAGATAAAGCTGCATTATTATATTTTAAACATGCTTATTATTTAAGAAATGCTAAGAATTGGAATACTGTAAATGTTAAAACATTAAGATCTAGATTAGAGAAAGCAGGTACAAAAGATGATTATAATAGAGGAATGTATCCATATGAAAGACTGTTTAGATATTTAAAAGAAAATGATGCAATAACAGAATTTGCATATAAAGCAACAATTGTTGATATTTCTGAAACAGTATTTGCAGATATAGGATTAACTAAAAGTGATATTTTTAAATTAGATATATCAGATATCAAACTTTCAAAAGAATTTGCTGTAAAAGAAGTTGATCCTAATCAACTAAGCTTTGGAGAACTTTTGGCTGATGTACAACTTTAAGGGTAGCCATAATTGATTGTTATTGGATGTGTGCAGAAATGTACACATCCACCCTTATGTTACCGTAACAAATAGGATAAACATTAAATATCAATAATATGACAGTACACTTAAAATCAAAAATTATTAAAAATGCAATTATGAATGATCAAATAAAATCATTTTCAAAAAAAATCTATAAAAAAGATAGTAAAGGAAAAGTGCGTGTATTACACGTTTATAATAAAGGTGCTGATGTAATTCAAAATTCTGGAGTACACGGTAGTGAAAATATGATTAATCATGTTCATACTTGTGAAGGAAAAAATACTGGTAAATCTAATGAAACAACGCCTGAACAGCAAGCTATATTAGAAGCAACATCTAAAATTAAAAATAAAATGACTCAGGGTTATTTTAAAACAATTGAAGAAGCTGAAAATAATGTAGTAATTCTACCTATGTTGGCTAAAGATTATAAAAAAGAATCTCATAAAATTAAGTTTCCATGCGTTATTCAACCAAAATTAGATGGAATGAGGGCTTTATACAATAAAAAGTCAGGATTTATATCAAGAAAAGGAAAATCTATAGATACAATGAAACACATTGAAGATGCTCTTCCAAATGTTTCACAGGAACTAAATGATAATTATTTAGATGGTGAATTGTATGTACACGGTGAGTCATTTCAAGAAAACATGAGGCTTATTAAAAAAGACCGTGGTGAAGAGACTGAAAAAGTAAAGTTTTGCGTGTATGACATTGTGTTAGATATTCCTTTTATAGAAAGATTTAAAATCCTTAAAAGTTTAGCCAGTTATGTAGATGCTATTGAATTAGTCAAAACATATGTTGTAGCTGATGAAGAAGCCTTAAAACGTTTACATGGTGAATTTATATCTCAAGGATATGAAGGAACAATTGTAAGACACAGTGATGCTGGATATGCTATTAATAAAAGAGATAGTCAATTATTAAAATATAAAGATTTTATAGATATTTCTTGTAATGTAATAGATGTACTACCTTCAGATAAGAATCCAGAACAAGGTGTAGTGCACTGTGAAAATGATAAAGGTACATTTGGTTGTGGAATGAAGTTTTCTCATGCTGAACGTGAGGAGATATTAATTAATAAAGCTGATTACATTGGTAAAACTGCAGAGATAAGATTCTTTGAATATAGTGAAGATGGTATACCAAGATTTCCAGTGTGCCACGGATTTAGATTAGATAAATAATTATGATAAACTTAAAAAAAGAAGAAGAATTCTATGCTAAAGATTTTAATTTTAGCTATTCTTCTATTAACAAATTAAAATTTTCACCCTCTTTATTCTATAAAGATTATATATTACAAGATCGTGAGATTCAAACTGAAAAGCATCTTATTGAAGGCAAGCTTGTGCATTGTCTTTTATTTGAACCTGAAAATCTTAAAGACAAGTTTAATGTTGTGCCTGGGAAGAATCCTAGTGATAATATTAGAAAAGTAATGAAAGATATGGTGCTTTATACAGATGAAAAGGATTTAGATAACATTGATGATCATATAATTCTTGATTCATTAAAACATATGGATCTATATCAATCTCTTAAAACAGATGAATCTAGAATAGCTAAAATAAGAGTTGTAGATTTTAAACCTTATTGGGAATTTCTAAATAATAAAGTCATTGATGTTGTTGATAATGATACCCTAGAACGATGTAAACGTCAAGTAGAGTGTTTAGAATCCAATAAAGATGTAATGCATTTATTTAGAAGTGATCCAAAAAGTGATTTTGAATTAGATAATGTTACTACATATGCAGAAAAATATCTGCAATGTGATTTACAAAATTATAAATTTGGCTTACACGGATACATAGATTACTTTAAAGTAAATGATGAGACCGGTCAAGTTATTATTTGTGATTTAAAAACTACTGGTAAAACTATATCTGATTTTACAGAAACTATTGAGTTTTATAATTATTGGCTGCAAGCCGCTATTTATTATAAATTAGTATATGAATATATTAAATTGAATAAAACTTCAAAAAGTTATGAATATTTGTTTAAATTTGTAGTCATAGATAAATATAATCAAGTATATGTATTTGATGTTTCTGAATCTACCATGCATAGCTGGGGACAAGGGTTGAAAGCAACTTTAGATGAAGTAAATGTACATTATACTAGAAAAGATTATAGTTTACCTTATAAGTTTTTAAAACCTAATAAATTTATACTATAATATGATAAGTGCTTATACACATTATTTTCAAAAATCAAAAATTTTTTTATATCCTCTTTTAGGCATTAGCAAAGGTAAAGAGTATGTCCCAATAGAAACATACATCTGTTGGGATAAGCTTTATACTGCTGAAGATTGCAAATATATATGCATCTACAATGCAAAAAAAGATAAAAAATATAAATTATTTGAAGATAATGTGTTAAAGCATCTTGATAACTATGAATTATCATTTAGCTTAAGTGAAGATAGACATGTTTATGTTTTTGATTATTCAGAACATAAGCATGATTATGAAATGTTTATTAATGGGTATTATTCAAAATTTTCTATAAACTGCAAAAATAAAATATTAAATTATTTTGGTAAAGTGGGTAAAATTAGCAGCTATATTAAAAGTTATTTAAACCCTGAAGAATACCATGAAGTATACGCTGAAGCACTTTTAGTGCATGTAGACTTAATAAGAGAAGTTTATGAAATATGCAGCATTCCTGATATAGAAAAAGAAACTTTATTTGAAAAAATACCAGATGAAGTATTGGAACTTGAAAATAAATTAATACATTTGGAAAAAACAAATCAATAAGTATGAAAAACCAAATAGGTCAAAACATGATGTTAATTTCATCAGTTTTTAGAAATGTTAAATCATTTAGTTTAATGCCAGTCAATGATGACTGCCCATATGTTGAAGCAATGTTTGATCCTAGTTCAGGAATTATTGCTGTTATAACAAAAATTAGAAAACAATCTTTCCATATGATGCCAAGATTGGATGAGAGTGGTCAACCTCAAAGGCTTAAAGTTCCTAACAAAGAAACTGGTAAAGTTCATAAAGAACAAAGAATGACTGTAGAAACTTTTTCTGAAGTTTATATTGTAGAAAAAGAAGAAATTAAGAATTTCATTAATTTATTTGCAATTAATGCTGAATCATTTGATTATGATCAATTTCTTAACATTGAAGAGAAAGAAACTAAAAAATCTCCTCTTATATTACCAACTTAGAATTTAATCTAAACTTACAAAAGAAGGCTGTTTATTCAGCCTTTTTTTTTGTCTTAAAATTAAAAATATGAATCATTATGTAATGGATTATGAAACTTTGCGTAATTGTTTTGTGGCTGTGTTTGAACATTATAAAACTTCTGAAAGGAAGATTTTTGTCATACATGATCTACAAAATGATCTTAAAGATTTCGTTGAGTTCTTAGAACACAATAAAGAAAACAAAGAGTGGCATATATCCTATAATGGTTTAGCCTTTGATGCCCAAGTCACTCACCATATAATGAATAATGCTCAATTATGGGAGAACATGTCTGGATGTGCAATAGGTGAAGCTATTTATGCATTTGCTCAAGAAACAATAGCTAGACAAAATAGAAGAGAGTTTGGAGTTTATGCACCATGGCATATGACAATAGGTCAAATTGATTTATTTAAAATGCATCATTGGGATAATCCGGCTAAAAGATCTAGCCTTAAATGGATTCAATATAGCATGGATTGGGAAAATATGCAAGAAATGCCTATTGACCATACTACACCAATTGAAACCCAAGAAGAGTTAGATATGATTATTGGTTATTGCATTAATGATGTAACTTCTACTAAAGAGATTTATAATAGATCTCAATCACAAATTAAATTACGTAAAGAGTTGACCTCTGAGTATAATATTAATTTATTTAGTGCTTCTGAACCAAAAATTGCTAAAGAGTTGTTTGCATATTTTTTAAGTAGAAAATTAAATGTAGGTGAACGTGAAATAAAACAAAGGAAAACATATAGATCTATAATTAAAGTTGAAGATTTAATACTTCCTTATATAAAGTTCACATCTCCTGTATTTCAACAGGCTTTAATAAGATTTAATTCTTTGGAGCTTGATGCAATGAGTCTTAAAGGTCAATTTAAATATAAGTTGGAACATAAAGGTGTTCATACAACTTTTGCTTTAGGTGGCATCCATGGTGCTAGAAAGAGTGGTGTATATAAATCAGATGAAGATCATATTATAATGTCTTCAGATGTTACCAGTTTCTATCCTAATTTAGTTATTAGAAACAATTGGGCACCCGCTCATTTTCCAAAAGAAGAGTTTTGTGAGCTATATGAATGGATTTTTGATGAAAGAGTGGCAATTCCAAAGTCTAATCCTATGAATTACGTATATAAGATTATACTTAATTGCATATTTGGCTTAAGTAATGAAGAGAATAGTTTCTTTTATGATCCAGAACTATGCATGCGTATAACATTGAATGGTCAATTAAGTTTGATGATGCTATATGAAATGATATGTGAAAGGATACCGGAAGCATTTGGTTTATTGCAAAATACAGATGGAGTTGAAATTAGAATTCCTAGAAATAAAAAAGATCTTTATTTAGAAATTTGTAAAGAATGGGAAGATTTAACTAAGTTAAATTTAGAACATGATACTTATGAAAAAATCATATTAGGAGATGTAAATAATTACATAGCCGTAAATGAATATAAAGAGATTGATTTAACTAACTGGAGAAAAATTAAAGAAAGTAATCCCCATTATTTATTTAAAGTAAAAGGATCACAGTTTATGTATGCTGCAGTTAAGCTTAAAGGAAGGTTTAATTTCCATGATTTAGCTCTTCATAAGAATAAGTCAAAGCTTGTAGTTCCTAAAGCAATATATAATTACTTTGTTAAAGATATTCTTCCTGAAGATTATTTAAATCAAAATAAAAATATACTTGATTACTGCATTGGAATGAAATCAAAAGGAGCTTGGAAACAAGTTTCAAGATCAATTGATGATGGTGTATACTCAGAAAAAAATCTTCAAAAAATAAATAGATATTATATATCTAAATCTGGCAAAGAAAGTGTTAAAATGATCAAAGTCAATAAAGATGATGGAAGAGAGATACAGTGTGAAGCTGGTATTTGGGAACAAGCAATATATAATAATATAAAGCTTAAGCTTAAATGGGAAGATTATAATATTAATAAAGCATACTATAGCAAAGCTATTGAATCTGAAATAAATAATATTTTATCTGCAAGCATTAATCAATTAAAATTATTTTAATGAAAGAATTAAGACATAGAATATTATCATTTATAATAATGATTTTAATATTAGCAATAACTGCATATATAATTATTGAATAAAATTTGGAATAAATTAAAATAATTTATACATTTACACTTATAAAGTTTAAAATATGAAAAGTAAAACTAATGTAGAGAAAAGTTATGTTCTCAATGCACCACTACCAAATCATGGTAGTACATACACTGTTATATCACATAAACAAGTGATAGATACAACAAAACAAATGCTGGCTAATAGCGGCTTTATTATTACACATGAATATTATAGAGCAAATGGCATGGGTCAAGTTGCTCAAGGTATATATCATATAAAATCTATACATAATCCTGAAAATTCAACAGATGCTGATTTAGGGATGATGTTTGCTTGGACAAACTCTTATGATAAGTCTATAAGGTTTCAGTGTGCATTAGGAGCTTATGTAATGGCTTGTTCTAATGGAATGGTATGCGGGGAACTTAATTATGCTAGAAAGCATACAGGGACCGCAGATCAAGAAATTAAAATGCAAATATCTAGTCAAATCAAAAATGCTCAAAAAGCATTTGATAGAATCAAAAAAGATAAAGATGCACTAAGAACAGTTACATTATCAGAAAAAGAACAAGCTGAATTATTAGGTAGAATGTTTTTTAATGAAGATTTAATCAGTGCTAGACAAATGAGTACTGTTAAAGATGAAATGGATAAGCCATCTTTTGACTATCAAGCAGATCAAGATAATGCCTGGGCTTTTTACAACCATGTAACGCATGCTTATAAAAGTGTTCATCCAAGATCTTGGTTAAGTGATACCAAAAACTTTCATGATTTTATGACAGCAAATGTATTAAAAGGTATGGGTATTATAAATACAGATACAATTAATACAAATAGCGTTGTAGATCAAAATGAAAGTGATGTTATGTTAGATTCAGAAGAAACTCCTCCTACTATGGAAGAGACTTATGACTTAGTAGAAGAACAGCAAGTTGAAGAATTTGGTGAGGCTACTGAAGAAGCTGACATGATTAAAAATGAAGAAATCATTGAAGAAAGAGAATTAGAAGATAACTCATTTGATTTTGAAATTTGATTATAATAGGCTTAATATTAAAGGCTTTTATAGCCATGGGTATTATCTATCTTATAGCTACAAGACAAGATAGATATTAAAAACATTTTCTGAAAGAAAGGTATGAAAAGAGAAACCAACCCGCTAGTTATTATGTTCTAGTGGGCTCTTTTTGTATTTCTATACCTTCTTGTTTATAGATTAGTCTTGCAAATTCATAATTAAGAAACAATTCTTCATTAGCATTTATATCTTTTATAGTATAAAAATCTAATGTTTTTTTTTCTTTATTAAATTTTGTTGTAACAGTCTTATCTTTCTTAGAATTATATATTGCGCCATAACCATATGGTATCATTATTTTATCTTTATCTATTGTAAAACTATTACAACCAATTCCTGAAATAGATTTTATTTTTTTAAAGTCTTCCGTAGAAAGAAATAAACCATGACATTCTTCTAATAAAGTATTTTTTGAAATATCATTAATAGCAAATACACCCCATCCATGAAGTATGCTTTTTCTTATTTCAATGTTTAAATTTTTTTCTAAGATCATATACCTGCTCCATCTTGATGAAAAACACCTTCTACTATTAAAGTAAATGGAGTAATTAACAAATCACCGTTTGTAGGATCATCAGTATAGTTAACATTTAAAAGAATTACATCATTTTCATAAAGAGAAGATACATCAATTTCACACAATTCTATTTCATGAGTTAAGTTTTCTAAATCACTCCATAATGTAGTTCCAATAGCACCTTCAATTACAGTTGGAACTGTACTTCCATTAATTGTTTTTACAACAACAAGAGGATCTCTTGATCCAGATGCAGATAATTCATTTGCAACTGAAAAATTTCTTCTAACTAAAGTTTTTCCTCCACTAGGATCTGCAACAAAATTATTACTACTAGTTTGTGGTAAAGTATTTATTGTTAGTGTCACAGGATCGCTTGCTAAATCAGTAAGATTGTTTTGACTTTCTTCAAAATTAAGTACACATTTTATTTTTATTGGATATGCTGTACATGTTCCTATTGGAATTGGAAATTGAATATTAATTTCATCGTTTTGTGCCATTTGTGAAAAATTAATTTCATGTGTCCAATTATCTCCTGTAGTATTTCCTACTACTTTTGCATAATTTTCTAAGTCTACTACACCCATTCCAGCAATATTACTAGACCATAGTCTACCACTTAAAGATATTGTTTTTACAAACATTCCTAAGCCAGTACCATATGGTATACCATTTTTAGAAACATTAAATGAACTATCTGTTATTTTAAATTGTTCAAATGTTGGATATGTAACACCACCTCCTTCAGGTACTATAGTTTTTATTCTTAACCAATAAGAATTTATTGCAACGCCACTTAAAGGTCCTGCTGTTGGAGTAACAGATACTGATTGCCAATTTGAATTTTCAATTATACCATAAGATCCAGTAGGTTCATAAAAAGCAGTGTTAGTTATTCCAGCTCTAACAAATTCTTGTGAATCAGATCTTAAAAAATGATTTATACTATAAGGATAACCTTCTTCACTAGAAGTACTCATAGCATTAATTGTTTTCCAACCTGTTCCATCCCAAGTTTCAATTATATAATCACCAACGTTCCCTAAAGCTCCAGTAATTGTAAATAATTCAAATCCATAAAATGGTAAAGGATTTCCAAAACCATCTTTTCTAAATGAGCCTATATATATACCATTATTTGCAACAGCTGTTTGAAACCCAAAAGAACTACCATCTTTACTTAAAGCATCTACCGTTATATCTGTTATATCGGTAGCAGTATTTGCAAGAACACAATCAGTAGCATTAAGAACAACCATTCCAGTTGTAAATGGAGCACCTTTACCAAAATGAGATTCTGTTCCTTTTTCAGAAAAACCTACTGATAGCTGATCTGCTCCAAATATATTAAAACTTGAATCAAATGTATCTGTACGTTCTTGTGTAAAATTTAAAGAAAACTCAGCCTTATTTGCAACTTCTGGATTATAAAAATAATTAGGTTGATGATTGCATGTTAATCTGTAAGTTGAATCTTCTATTCCAACTCCTGTTGCTCCAATATCCACACTAACAGCATAAGTAACATTTTCAATTCTTCCTCCAAGTAAATTAGCAATTAAATAAACACCATCTGTACTTAAGGCATTAGTACAATTAAATATATTTGCTGTAAATATTAAGGCTGTTGGATTAAAAGTAAGTCCTGAAACTCCACCTTCTATTCTAATACCATTAGTTACATTTGTAGAACCCGAATTAAATCCTATCATTTGAGCTCTACCACCAGTAGTTTGTCCTGCATTAACTGTACATAAAAGAACATTGGTTATAGCACCTCCAGATTGAGGTACATGTATGCCTTCTAAAGCTAATACACCAGAATCTACTCTTAATGCATTTAACATACCACCTCCTTCTACTCTAATATTACCACCTATTGTTTTTCCACCACCTTCTCTATTTAATGCCGTTCCAAGACCGGCTAATACACCACTCCCATAAAATGCTACATCGTATATTGAATTTGTTCCGCTTGCTTGATTGCAATTTATTGCATTAAATGCACCACTAGGAACATTAATGCTAAATCCCTGAAGATATCCTTCATCGCCAATTGTTATAACATCTTGTGTAATAACAGCTGGTGCAGGACCTATAATTGTATGTTCCCACTGTCCTGTTGATATTAAAGATATTCCAGATATGTTTAAACCTTCTTCAGGATATGTTCCTGGTCTAACAGAAATTAAATCACCGGCAATTGAAGCAGTAATTGCAGCTTCTATTGTTAAAAATGGTTTATCTCCTTTACCTCTAAGTCCTGTAGAATTATCGCCATTGGTCGCATCTACCCATAAAGTATTTCCTGTTGATATGTTTGGTAAATAACTCATAATTTATATAATAATCCAATTAGATCCAGTTGACTGTACTGTCATACTATCCCATTGTACATTTATTGTTTTTGTTAATGTTCCATCTATAAATTGCCCTGATGTTGTATCAACTGTTATAACTCCAGCACCACTATTTTTAATATTGTAAATCTTACCATTTATAAGTGCTGCTGTGGGCAAAGTTAATGTTATAGTACTTGTGCAATCAAGTGTTTGATCAGTTGATAATATAACTTGAGTAGTAGAAACAGGTCTAACAATATTGCCACCTGCAGGTGTAACCCATGTGTTATCTCCTCTTAAGAATGTAGTAGCGTCTGGTGTACCAGTAGCAGATAATGTAGCCGTAATATCAGGTACATTTACTGTACCTACATTTTGTAAATTTATAAATGTACTATTTCCTACAGTTAAACTTTTAAGAGCAATATTCCAAACATTATCTCCTCCTAAAAAAGTAGTGGTATCTTGTGTTCCTGTAGCAGATAAATCTGCAGTTACTGTAACAGCTCCATCTATTGGAGCATTAGGTGTAAGATCTATAAATGAACCATCTGTTGTAGTAACAGTTTCTACTATATTAGCAGGTAAAACTGGTATGGCTGGAAAAGGTTGAAAATCTCCAGCTCCATCTATATAATCTGTTGCAGCCCCATTATATGTAAAAGCTATAGTTCCACTAGTTGTTATTGGTACTCCACCTGCTGTAATTGCTGTTCCGCCTATTGTGGTATCAATGCTAGTAACTGAACCAGTACCGCCCGACCCATATGCATTAATTATAGTACCAGATCCATCTTTATAATAAACTATTTTATCTTGTAAATCATAAAAGTAAGTATCATTTGGAATAAGGACCCAATCTAAAGGAATCTCTGTAGTATGAGTGTAATTTACCCCTCCTGCCATATCCGTTGTTAATACTGTTACTGCCATTTTTATCTATAATTTTAATTATAAAAGTATATTACCTTGATTGTCTTGTGTATTAGTTATAAGCTGAGTTACATTAACAGTAGCAGGATTGTTACCACTATCAAGACCAAAAGCAAATGAACAATTAGAATATCTTACTTGTGCTACAACACCAATTCCTTCTATTCCAATTGCATTAGCCCCACTTGTTGTAAAAGATGAATTTAAAATATTTATTCTATTTCCAAAATTTTGATTTTTTTCAATAGTGCATGCAACAGCATTATTTAAACTTTCAGCATGAAAACTACTATTCTGAATCATCAATCTATTAGCAGCTCCATCTCCTCCAAGAGTTTGATAAATAGAACATCCAATGTCTCTACCTTTGCCATTTGCATTTAAAACAATACATTCGGAACCACCAAGCCCTGATTGATATTGACCAATAGCTATACCTGGATTATCCTGACTTTCAGAACTTCCATTTATATTAGTAGCTGTTTCTACATCAATTAATACAACACCTGCTATAAGATTTAAGCCTGGGGTTTCATTAGAATATGTTTTACCTGTAATTGATGTACAATTTCTTCCTGATATAACAACCCCTGAGCCTTTTTTAGAAATTCCAGTAATACTTGTACTTTGACAATTTCCTAAAAAAACACCATCTCCCAAATTAGCACAATACCCAAAACAATTTGAAACTTCCATGTTTGCAAATTCACTATGTATTCCAGCATGTTGTTGTGGTCCACTAGAAGAATAACCTTTACAATTGAACATGGTTCCTTCTTTAATTGCACCAAATACTTTAATTCCAGATTGGTTAATGCCTTTTCCAATGCAATCTTTTATTTCAACATAACCACTAAGCGCAATTCCTCCATAATAACCATATGCAATTACACCTTCTGTATAACACTGTGTAATTACAGCCCAAGTTTCAGTACTTATAAATTCAGTATTTTTAGAAATCAATGCAGAACTTTGAGATAGCATTTCTATACATGCAGTATTAGTTTCATCACCTAATGGTGAACCTGCTCTATATATAAGACCATTAAATAAGTTAGTTATTACTTTTTCACTATCATCAGTAAATGCACTTGATGTATCAGGATTTGTATAAAAATATGAAAATCCATTAAAATCAATATTTACTTTGTCTTTTAATATAACTGTAACACTAGTTTCAGTTACATTTGCATGTAGATGTATTGTATCAAAGGCAACTGCAGCTGCTAATGCATCAGTTACTGTAGGATAATAAGTTCTTAGACCTAAAGCATCTGATATTGACCATACTCCATATCCAGAAGATCCGGGTGTTGCAAAATCAATTGTATCAAGACCTGCAGTTATAGTTACACTATTATCTATAGAAGTTAAAGTTCTAAATTCAAGATCTTCTCCAACTTTTTGTTTAAATACTTTTGATCCACCACCAACATTAGATGCTGTATTTAATTCAGCTATGCAATTAAACTCAACAAAGTTATTGTCAAGACTTTCATTAATTATTAAATTTAAAGATAATGATTTTAACCTTCTAAAGTTTATATAACACTCATCAGTTAAAGGATCAATTGTTTTATCTCTAAATACACCAGATCCTAAACCTCCAATTGGAACATTGACAGGTAAGCATTCATTTTGCTCAACGAAGTCTTTAATCTTTATAAGCTTAACATTTTTATAAGGAATTGGAGAAGCTATTCCTTCTATTTCAGGCTCTGTATGTACACCCAATACAATAACATCTTCGGGTAAAGCTTGTGAAACATATTGCTTTCTCCTTATAAGGCTGAGTATATCCGTTAAAATATTCATTATTTACCTTGATAAGTATTTGCTGAAGGAACTGTTCCTCCCATGTTCATCTTTTTCTTATGCTTGCATCCGCAATCTTTTTTTTTTGTAGATACTCCAGGCATTGTCATATCTAAGCGTCCTTCTAAACTTGTTAAAAGTGATTGTGATTTTTTTTTCATAACTTATATATTAATATCTACAGTACATATTAAAAGATATAATGTAAATGTATGATAATTAAATTTAAAACTAGGACGTACCCAATCCCAACCTAACGCAAGTCTATCATGCGGCCAATGAAAAGAAATTTGCATAATGTATGGTCTCATTATTTATTTTTCTTTAATGCTTTTTTTTCAGCACGTTTTTCTCTCCAACTTTTTATTTTACCAACCTTTTCTACAGATCTACCTCCAAAATAAGCTCCAATCACTGTAATTAAAACAATTTCTAATAAATCAGTCCACTTATCTTCAACATTAAAGTTAATAGAGCCAGCATCAATAAAAACCATAAGCACTGTACAAAAAACAAGAAACATTAAAACCATTGGCCTAACGTTTTTACTTAACCAGCTATCACTAGCCATGTCAGATTCCCATCTTTTTGTTACATTATCATCTATTGACTGTTGTCCTTTTATTAAGAGATCTTCTAATTCATTTTTTAAAGTAGTTTTCTCTTCATTGCTAGTTACAACATTATCAATTATCTTATCAGCATTACCAAGAAGATTTCCAAATATTTTTGTTACCCAAGGCGCTGGCATAATATTTATTTTTTAGATTTAGACTTAGATTTTTTAGATTTGCCATTTGGATTAATTTCTTTTCCAGCTAAAGCATCTACAACATCCCCCATCTCATCTGCTGCTTTTTCAGCTCTAGCTTTAATTTCTTTTGCTATAGCAATGCTTCTTTCATCAACAGTTGTTAAAGACCAAAGCCATTTCCATAACATTCCAGCCCATAAAAAAAGATTTTGTAAGGATAAAGTCCATACAAAATTAATAATAAATTTTAATACTTTCATAAGTTTTTATTTTATAATATAATATACAAAAAACAGTTGACAAAACCAAAAAGAGAAACTTTAAGGTTATTTGTTTTCATGAATAGCTGTTATAATTCTCAGCTCCATTGCCTGCATTTCTGTTTTTAAATCACCAATTACCCTATCATTATTAGCACGGTTTTCTTCAACTTGCATTTTTACATCATCTATTCTTTTATGCAATGTGGTATGTCCAGCTTTTTTATCTGCTTTAACCTCTTCCATATCTGCTTTAAGATTTTTTAAAATTACAGATTGAATTTCCACCTTTCCCTTTAAACTGTACCATACAGTTAATGCGCCTACTACTGCAGATAGTAATGAAATTAATGCTTCAAAACCTATCCCAACTCCTGTAACTTCCATGTATTATTATTATGTAAATATATAAAAAGTAATAATACCTATTACTACATACTATAATATACATATAAAAAATGTATATTTATAATTAAATCAAAAAAATAAATTTATGAAGAAAAATGTTTTTAACTTGGTATTACTACCAGAAGAACCAATGCTTGGCATATTAATAGTAAACTCAAGATGTGTCATAGAAGATGATAAAATAAGTAGAGTAATTGGCTTAGAAATAGGTTTACTATTTATTAAGCTGACTTGGATAAAAATTATATAAAATATCTTGATTGTAAGTTTTATTTTACTTAAATTAAGTATAGATGAGTTAGAGAATTAATACACCATTTTCTAGAATAACTCAATCAAAATTCAATTATTAACAATAAAAATTAATTAAATGGAATTAAGCAACAAAATTCTTAGTGACATTACTGTCCACATGAAGTATGCAAGATTTATACCTGAACTCAATAGAAGAGAGACATGGAATGAACTTACAACAAGAAACAAGGAAATGCACATTAAAAAATATCCAGAATTAAAGGATCAAATTAATAAAGTGTATAAACTTGTCTATAATAAAAAAGTTCTCCCGTCAATGAGGAGTATGCAATTTGGTGGAAAACCTATTGAAATATCACCAAATAGAATATATAATTGTGCTTATTTACCAATAGATGACAAAGCGTCATTTAGTGAAGTTATGTTTTTACTACTAGGAGGAACCGGTGTAGGTTACTCAGTACAAAAACATCATGTAGAAAAACTTCCTCCTATAAATAAACCATATCCAAAAAGAAAACGTAGGTTTTTAATTGGTGATTCAATTGAAGGATGGGCTGATGCTATTAAAATTCTTATGAAGTCTTATCTTAATGGTAAAAGTTCTGGTATTGAATTTGATTATTCAGATATACGTGCTAAAGGCGCAAGACTTGTAACATCAGGTGGTAAAGCACCGGGCCCTCAACCATTGAAAGAATGTATTGTTAAATTAACAGGTATTCTAGATCAAAAAGAAGATGGTGAAAAGCTTACAACTTTAGAAGTACATGATATGATTTGTTATATTGCAGATGCAGTATTAGCAGGTGGTATTCGTAGAGCTGCACTTATTAGTTTATTTAGTGCTGATGATTTAGAAATGATTTCATGTAAATCTGGAGACTGGTGGGAATTAAATCCACAAAGAGGTAGAGCAAATAACTCTGCAGTTTTAATAAGACATAAAATTACTGAAGAGTTTTTTATGAATTTATGGAAACGTGTAGAAGCAAGTGGATCTGGAGAACCTGGATTCTATTTTAACAATGATAAAGATTGGGGTACCAATCCATGTTGTGAAATAGCTTTACGTCCTTTTCAATTTTGTAATCTATGTGAAGTTAATGTATCTAATATTGAATCACAAGAAGACTTAAATGAAAGAGTTAAGGGTGCTGCATTTATTGGTACACTTCAAGCTGGTTATACTGATTTTCATTATTTAAGAAATATCTGGAAAGAAACCACTGAAAAAGATGCGCTAATTGGCGTGTCAATGACAGGAATTGGATCTGGATCTGTTTTAACATATGATATGCCTAAAGCTGCAGATGTTGTAAAAAGAGAAAACTCTAGAGTAGCAAAGCTTATTGGAATCAATAAGTCTGCTAGAACAACAACTGTAAAACCTGCGGGCACTACATCTTTAACTTTAGGAACAAGTTCTGGTATTCATGCATGGCATAATGATTATTATATTCGTACTCTACGGGTTGGTAAGACTGAAGCTATATATGAGTATCTTTCTAAGAACATCCCAGCATTGGTAGAAGATGAGTTTTTTAGTCCTCATACCACTGCTGTTATCAGCATTCCTCAAAAAGCTCCAGAAGGAGCAATAATGAGAACTGAATCCCCATTTGCTCTTTTAGAAAGAGTTAAGAGAGTTGCAGCAGAATGGATTAAACCTGGTCATAGGACTGGTTCAAATACCCATAATGTTTCAGCCACAATATCTTTAAAAGAAGATGATTGGGACCTAGCTGGTAAATGGATGTGGGAAAATAGAGATTCTTATAATGGATTATCTGTTTTACCGCATAACGGTGGTACATATAAGCAAGCACCTTTTCAAGACATTACAAAAGAGAAGTACAATGAGATGTTAAAATATCTTAAAGAAATTGACTTATCTAAAGTAATAGAAGAAAAAGATGAAACAAACCTTACAGGTGAACTAGCCTGTGCAGGAGGTGCTTGTGAAATTCAATAGATTAATCGCTAGCTATATAAATAACGTAGATAATATCTATGTTAAAAATAAAATAAAGAGGATGTGGTAGTCCTCTTTATTTTTATTTAATAAAGAAATCATGCCTATCATTAAAATTTTCCCATTTTTTAATAGTAGATAAAATAATCATACCATCTTGCCATTCTTTAACCAACTTAAGGCTACCGGCTCTGCTTCCTCTTTGATAAACTACACTTGAATTTGACCAAAATTCATTATTAGATGAAGTAAAGTATTGATATGGAGTTTCAATAGTTGAATACAATGCTTGAGTTAATTCACCCATAGTTCTTGTAGATGCAATTGGAGATTTAACCATTTGATAAATTTGATCTCCTCCAAAAGGTGTAAATAAAATTAATTCTTTAAAAGTTCTATCTGCCTGGTATAAAGCTATATTTTTAAACTTTCTTGTAATCTCATCATCATCATCAGTATCTCCCATACTAGCAGCCATTAATTCTTTGACTACCATGGTCATCATCATAATTCCAATTTCTCCCATAGTTCTATAAAAACCAAATAACTTATCTTTTGCTCTTTGGTTATCTTGTCTACTTCCTCCTTCTATAAAACCTTGATCTTCTAAAAACCCATCTGAAAATTTATTAAATTTAAAATTTCCTTTAGCAACTTGACTAGAAGAGTAAGCTACAAATTTCCACCAACCTAAATATCTACCTTCCATCCAACCTAAGTTTTCATCAAAATATTCTCTTTGAAATCTTGCTCTTGCTGCAGGTGCAACCCATTTGTGAAATTGAGCTGCTAATTTACCAACTGTGCTAGATTGTAAAACCATTCTATCTTCAGATGAATAGTTACCGTGTATTTGTTTGTTTACTTCACGTATTTTATTTCTAAGTTTATATCTATATTGATCTCCATATTCTTCAACTTCTCTTATTAATTGAGGCTGACTATTTTCATCTAAATTTTTATTATCTATTTCTACTATTGTTGTAAAACCTTCTTTTAATCTTACACCTTTAGTTGCTGAGTCAAATTCATGTGCATCATAAAGTGATAATATTTCTCCAGTTTCTTTATTTTTAATAAAGGTATCCATCAACATTGCTATACCAACTTTACTTTGAACATTCCACTCTGCAGCATCTTGCATTACATAACCCCATTCCATAAATCTTTTAAAATAAGATTTACCAGCTCTATCTATAGTAGAACCAGATTCTCTTATTTCTACATCAGAATCCATCATTCTATATAGATCTACAAATGCTTCATACTTACTAGTTGGCATTTCTGGATCATAATCATTTTTCCATAAAGGCTTTTGGGCCATTGAAGATAATCTATGAATCATATCAGGAAGAGCTCTTTTATTCCACTCTAAAGAAGCTTTACCATACGCTGTAGCACCAAAAAATCTACCCCCTATTGCTTCTATATTATCATTGAGTCTACCAAGAACATAATTATTAAAGTTACCAAATGGATTAAACGCAACATATGATAAAGATGAAAATTGAATTAATCCATCAGCCGCTTTATCAAAAAATCCTTTAGTCATTTGATCATTATCATAATAGACCATAGACATCCACTTTTTAGCCCGCTTTAATACATTTGAATCAACTCCTTTTATTGCTCCTTTTGCCTCAAATCCAAGTGCTTTTTTAACACGAGTTTTAGTTTTTCCACCAGCAGGTTGATATTCTCTTCTTTTTATAACCTCAAGCATTGCTTTGAACGTATCCTCAACAGTACTCATGGTTTCATAATGTTCTGCCATTGATGCAAACTTTAATAAGCCATTCCCCATATCTAAGTTTAACTCACCTCTAGTTGGCTTACTTTCTATTTTTACACGCTCACCTTCAAGAATAGCTATTTTATCTTTATATTCTTGAAATTTTACTTTACCTTCTTTTCTTTCTTGATTTAATGATTGAATTCTTTCATCTATATCAACAAGCTGTTTATCATCTGCTGGTCTACCAGTATAAAATATAGGCATTGTATCTATGATGTTATTCTTTTCATCTGTAAGTAAAGTTCTTTGTTGTGATGTAGTTGTAAAAAGATTTTTTACACCTTTACTTGTTTTTGCAAATGCTTTTGCAAACGGTATACCTTTACCTCTTAAGTCTTGAGTAACTCTCCCTCTTATTAATGGAACTCTTCCTAACATTTGAGTTCTTTGGGCTTTTGGTAATTTAGTTAAAAGTTCATTTTCATATTGGGACCTAAATAAATCATAAAATTCTTTACGTGCTAAACCTAATGCTGTTTTATCATTTTGTATAGCTTTAAATTGCTCACTACGCATATCTTTATTAGACGGGTATCCTGAATCTAATCTAGCTATTCTATACTCAGTTTTAACTTTTGGAAAAAGAAAATCTTTTTTAATTGCACCTGTATAATTACCATCTTGATCTTTTAAAGCTATAGTTACGCCTTCATTGTCAACACCTGTAGTATAATATTTAGATTCATATTTAGACCAATTTTGATCACTTATGTTTTTTCTTCTTTTCCAATATCCATTTTCACCAACTGGTACAAAATATTCATGAATTTTTCTAGCAGTTTTAAATTCTTCAGTATAACTATGATATTCTCCCGGTACAGGTTGATCATTTAAACCTTTAGTTTCAGCATTAAAAAACTTTCCAAATAATCTTTTATTTTTTGCAAGTTTTTTATTGTACTCAATATCTTCAGGTTTTGCTGTTGCAAGATCTGTAATATCTCTAAACTGATATGGTTGACCTTGTTCATCAAATAAAGGAGCTCTTAATTCATCTTGTTTATTTTGATATTCTTCTCCTAGTTCTTGAACATATCTTCCTGAAAATTCACCATCTTTATCAAATATTAACATAAACTCATACAACTTCTTAAGTTGCTTTGGGCTTTCTATATTTGTAATACCGCTTAATTCTTGAAGCTTTTGAGCAGCTCGTCTTATGCCACCTTCTCTAGTTTGTATTTTATCTAAAAGTTCTTGTTTTTTTATTTTATATATTTTATCCATTACTGCTAAAAGGGTATCTTCTGCAGTAGCCATATCTCTTGTTTGATAATCAACAACCCCCATCTCTTCACCCATTTGCAATAACTCATCTAACTGATCTTTGGTAAACTCTCTTTCAGATGTATTTTCAACAGTGCTTCTTACATATGACATTACCGCTTTATCAATAACTCCTTCAGAATATTTATCAAAACCACCAACTCCAACCATTTCATTTGCTTTGGTTTGAAGCTGTAATACTAAAGTTTTTTGTGATGAATTTAATCCTTTAGCATTACTAATAGCATATAGTCCTTCAAAAGTAGATAAGAACTTATCAAAATTTAATACATAAGATATATACTCAGGTTTTCCAAAATTTGCAGGATCTTCAACATAAGCTTGAAATTCATTAATTTGCTTTAAAGAATCTCTTAACAATGCTGTATAAGTTCTAGATCTACCTGTAGGTGATCCAGCTAATGCTATATTAACTGCACTAATTGCATTTAATACACTTTCTTCTAATTGTGCTGTTGTTTGATGACGGCCAAGAAATGCTTTACCTTGAGTTGCATTAATAACTTCTTGCTTCTTAACAAGACCTAGTTGATAATTCATTAAAGATTGACCTATAACTTCATATGCAATATCTGAATTCTTACCAGAAGAGTCTACATCTATTGGATCCGGCTTTTGGTCTTCTTCATTTAAATTAAAACTTTGAATAGACTCAGGAGATTCTGATGTAGCCTCATTAATTTTTTCTTTTTTAGATTGATTTACATTTGATGGTACAATTGCATCTACATATAACTGATTTTGACTTATAGGATGTTCTATCCATTGTTCAGTTGTAAACCCACCTTTGAACTTTTGTTCCTTACCTCGGCCTGTCACATCAACTTTAATATGCATTGTGCTAGTAGCACCTTCTTCATTAGATATGGTATAACCCATATTTTCTAACATCCTTCTATAAAGATTTACTTGCAGATTATGCTTTTGTCTTTTACTAAGTTCTTTAGCTAATCCTTTTTGTGCTAAAAGACTATCCTCGTTAAGAGTATCATACTCACTTATAGTGTCATACTTAAGTTTTCCTCCAATTTTCTTTTCACTAATAGATGTACGTGAAGTTTTAAGATCTACTATCTTAAGTGTCCCATTAGGTTTAACTAATAATAAATCAATACTACCCGCCATTCCTGTTGCTTGATCATAAACAACAACTTGAGGTATTGCTATACTACCGTCTTGCGTTAGTAATGCTAAATTAGCTTGTAATGCCGCATAAGCTTTTCCAGATTGTTCTTGATTTAAAACTTTAAGATTAGGCATGATTTCTTCTAATGACTTATCTGTAGCTAAACCATCTAATATTGAATCAAAATCATTTCCTAAATCTAAATTTAATTGAATTTCAGCTTTAACTTCATCAGACATTTTACCATTAATTGCTGTTGTAGCGCTTGTCCACTTGCTAGTTAAATCATTAATATCTTGATAGGTGTGTGTAGCTTCATCTAAAACTAATATAGGATCTCCATCTGTAATAGTAGATGCTGCCAATGACCCAACTTGCTTAGGTGAATTTACACCAGCATGAAACATTGTTTCTATAATTGATTGCTGAACTTTATTCCCTCTTGCAGATATATAATCATAAACCTGCTTTTTTTCTGGAGATAAATTATATCTTATTTTTTTCTCTGGTAACGTAGATAATTTAAATTCAATACTTTCAGTATTTAATAATTTTGCAATGCTTGTTAAAGTAGCATTTGGAGATATCATGCCAACAGTCAATGGTTTTCCTGCTATATATTCATGAAGATCTTTTATTATATTTAGAAACCAATCTAAAAAATCTTTTACTCTGTTGCGGAATGTTACTGTACCATTTTCTTTATTCTCTTTATTGAAATGTCTAGATAGAGCTTGAGTTACTAATTCTAAATTTCTATCTTTTTCACTAAACTCTTTATTATCATTATATGAATCTTTTATACCTTCCCATAATTCAGGAAAACTTTTTTTAGCTTCTTTAACTAAACCATCAAACAATGCTGTATTATCTAAAGAAACTGCTTCAATAAATGGATGTAAGATTTCTTCAATAGCAACATCATCTGTAACTCTACCTTCAATTAAAATAGCCATTCCATTTATATAGAAAGATCTTACTTCATTAAAATTTACTTTAGATCTTTGTGAAGAAGGCAAGGCATCATGTAAAGCTTTAGCATCTTTAACTGAAAACATCTTCACTCTCATTTTAGGAAACATTCTTATCAAATGTCTTACAACTTCTTTTGTTTGTGGAGTATTAAAACCTCTAGATTCAGGAATAATATCTTTTGGTGAAAATAAAGTTTTATTAATTTTTATTGATAAACCTTTTCCTTTTGTAGTCTCTACTACAGATTCACTATTTATATTATTTATTCTTAAATAGTTATATAATCTATCTTTATTAAACTTTCTTATATTAGGATCAAAGATTCTATTTTGTGAAGAAACAATATAATAATCACCTTTAAATTTAGTTAGTATTTTTTCTCTAACTAAATTAGCATATAACGCTTCAGTAAACTCATTTATTTTTAAAGTACTAAATGACTTTGTTTTTTTATGAAAAGCTAGAGCTTCAACTACTGTTGGAATTGAATCATTATTATTAAATATTTGCCATGACGCTATTAAACTATTTGCTAAAATAGGAGAACCCATAACCTTGGCCACTTCTTTAAATTCACTAAGGTTCTTATTTATACACGTTGCCATAATTATTTACTTAAATAAAACATTGTTTAATCTCTTCAATAAATTCTTCTGTTGTACCATATTGATTTTTTTCACTTTCTTTAATTAAATCTTTAGTTGATTTAATCTCAAATGTTGCTAATATTTGTTTTTGACGTATTGTCAAACTATCATAAAATTCTGTTAACATTAATGTAGTTTCAGAAGAATTCCCAAATATATCACTTTCATTTTCATTTGCTACACCTTCAGTATTATTAATATCAAAAGAATCTTCTTTTTTACCTTCAACCTCACTAGCTGGTTGTGCTGGTTGACCTCCTATATCAAAAGAATCTTCAGCTTTACCTCCACCAGCTTCTTCTATTTCTGCTTTAAGATCATTTAATGGATTTCCATTAACTGTAACTGAACCATTAGTATAAGTTACTTGAGAATCAGAATCAGATATTGTATCTAAATAATTTTTAATTGCTTTTTGAGCCGTATCTAATAAAATAAATTCTTCATATGTTGGTACCTGAATATTAACTGATTTTGCTACAGTTGACATTTCTTCATATTTTTGTTCAAGTATAGCATCCATTGCTGGATAATCTCCTTGCGTATAATCTTGTGATGGTATTGGATCTTTTGTAAATTTATTACCACCATCTTCTGAATTAGGATTAGCTTCTTTAATAACCTTTTGAACTTCACTAGTTTCTTTAAGATTTGGAAATACAAATCCTACTGCTGTTGCTCCAGTACTACCCATATCAGGTACTGCAATATATTCAGCGTAGTTTCCTGATAAAACACCAAGACTATCTAAAATAGATTGATCTCCCAATTGACTTCCGGCTATTGTTACTAATTGAAATAGCTGACCTTTCACCTTAATCATTGCAGGTAATAATACTTCTTGATATTGAATATTATTTCTTACAACTTCTACACTTTTAAATCCGGCCACATTCACTTTATAAAGATTATCTTTAAAAGTTTTTCTTTCTGCAGAGTTTTTAGCTTTAGGTTGAATTCTTTCTTGAACTTCATTTGATTTTGGTGAAAATTCTTTACCTACATTTTTATTTAAATCAATGATTAACACCGGAACTTCTTTAGAGTTATTTATATATATAGGACTTTTAACAGCTTTTTTATTTACAGGGGCCGCATTTTTTTGCTTTTCTGTTTTTACACCATTCATTCTATACGCAAACTTTTCCTGCAATAAAATAGCTAAATCATCATGCATTTTTGGATTATTTTCACTAAAAGCTTTTCTAATAGTATCCTCCATTTTTGTTGGAAAAACTATACCGCCAGGAAATAATTCTGCAGTTTTTTCTAATTGATTTATTGAGTTTGTTAACTCTATTGTTTTAGCAGTAACTTCATCCTCTGTATAAAAACTACCTGCATTATTTGTTATATTCTTTTTAATTTTTATTCTATAAACATTAGGTTGATCTCTTACAATTCCACCATCAGTTGAACCAAGCCCATCTTCATTATCAAATATAACAAAAAGTGTATTAGGTTGAGATATTACTTTTTCAGTTGAAATAGTTGATGTAGTAATAGCTTGTGATATAGGATTATATGATGGAATAGCTGTTCCTTCTCCTTTTTGTTGAACAAATCTTTTATTTTTTACAGAAGCTAAATAGTTAACTGTAAAATCAGATCTTAATTCACTAGCACTCATGCCAAATACTGATTGAAAAAGTTGATTGGAATCTTCTTCTCTTGCAACAGCTTCTCTCACTGTTGTTATACTTTCAAGATATCGTCCAAGCATACTTGGTGAAACAGCTGTCAACAATGTTTTATATGTAGGTTGCAATCCATCTTTAACCATTAGATAATTTAAAATTGCAACAGCATATTCTCTAGTTTCAGGATTTACAAACAATTCTTTAAATCCATTTTGAACATTAATTTTTTGAAAATCATTTAACGGTGTTAATGTATTTGCTGATATTGTTGTTATTCCTATTTTATTATTTTCATCTGATGCTCTTTCTATCTTAATGAAATCATTTAAAAACGCATTGTATGTAGCACCGTTTGCTTCTCTTGCTTTTTCTACAATGTTTCCTATACTACTTTCACCTTCTTCATAAATCATGTCATTATTCAAATTGGCCCAACCACTTGAACTAGACTCAACGGATAACTTTACCCAGGCTTTTAATGTAATGTAAGATAAAAGATCTCGTTTAATAACATCTCTAGTATCATTTGATACAAAGCCTTCCATCTGATCAATTATTGAATTATACATTGCTTTGTATATTCTGCTTTCAGATAAAAATACTTTAGGTGCTAAATTTTTAGAAAATTCTAAATATACATTAAGCAGTGTACTTTGCCATGCCTTACCTTTAAATATCTTTCTTACATCCATTATTGGCTTTACAGTCAATTTTGAATTACTTTTGCTACTTTTAGTAAATTTAGATTTTGAAATAGGCAATTTATTATATTCCGCATCACTTAAATTTAAACCAAGTTCTTTTATAGCATTGTCAATCTGTGTAAATTCAGCTAAATTTTTACCATATCCACCTGTTAAATTTAATATTGCTCCTAAATTTCGTGTAAACTTTGCAATTTTAGCAGCTTCTAAAAATTGATTTAATATGGCAATATCTCTAACCATATTTTCTGGATTAATATTTTTTCCTGATTCAATAGCTTTATTTATTTTTGAATCTAAGTCATCTGCACTATCAAAGAAATCTGAAATATCATCAAAAGCTAAACTTGGGTCATCAATTGCTTCAGTCAATGATTTTTGATTAACATTTATATCTTCAATATTAATAGTTGAAGGATGAGACATTACAGCACCTTCAAGAGCTGAAACCATTTCTTCCATTACCTTAGTAACACTAAAAATTTCATCACCAGATAATGCTTCTAATTCATACACTCTCTTCACTTGAGGTTGATTCATTAATAATATAGAAGTTTTAATTGGAACACCCATTGCAACCATATTAGTAACAACAGCTAAAGAATTTCTACTTAATCCTAATTTAGCAGCAAGTCTTTCTTTAGCATTATCTGTCATTGCTGTAATTAATGCAGAAATTATATATTGCTTTCTTCTACCTTCAGTGCCATCTTCTTTTAACTCTCTAGTTGTAGATTTACCATTTTCATCTTTATTTCTAAAGTTTCTAAAAATTTTATTATCAAAAGTTAATTTAGTACCTAAAGTTTTACCAGCAACTGTTACTGAGTTAAATTCAAGTTCATATTCTTGCATTAAACTTAGATATAAGTTTGGTAATACTGCAGCTCCAATTGATCTAGCACCCGCTTTATTATTTGTAAATCCTTTCCATTTACCAAATAAATCATTAGCATTAATCCCATCTTCATTAACCAATTCAGCTAACTGTGGAAGTGCTTCTGAAATTTCTTTCCATACATCAGTTAGTATCTCTATATCTGCGGCTTCATATGATATAGGTGAATTACCATTCATAGATTTTGTTACACCGTCATTACCTATTAAAGCTATTTTTAAATCTAATATTTTATTATTTAAAGCACCTGCATATGGAATTCTATCATTCTTTTTAATATATGCGTCATACTCAGCTTTAGATCTAGGTAATTTTAATTCAGTTAAAGCATTAATGCTGGCTGCTGTTAACTTCTCTTTTTTGAAAGAATCCATAGTGCTGTCATCAACACTTTCATCCATTCCTTTTTGAGATTTTAATAAAGCTTCATTATATATACTCCCTTGTTTGTTTACTTGTTTATTTACATATCTAATATAATCTTCATGTGAATCTGAATATTCTTTAAATTCTCCATTATCTTCATAATAATCCTTCATTTGAATATAAAGTTTATCAATATCAAAATCGGCCCCTGATACCTCAACTAGTTCTCGTGAAGAAACAATTGTTGAACCATAGAAGACAGGTAAGAAATCTACAACTTTAATATTCACTGTAGAATGATTATCCTGAGATGGAATACGTATACCAAACATTTTTGAAAGTACATCTGGTATTTGTTTTGATGGAACCTGATCTACTAATGTGTATGCTTCTTTAGAATGAGCAGGTAACAATGACTCACTGTATTTTATTTTTGTAGATTTTCCATCTTTAAATTCAGTCATATCAGATCTAAGTCTATCTAATATTATTACACCTTTTCCTTTTGCTTTTTCTACTTCAAGTTTAAGTGTGTCAAAACTTTTATCATCTGAAAAGTCTAATGGTTTATCTCCTCTTGCAATAAGATCTTCTTGAGAATAGTTATTTAAGAAATCATCTGATCTAATTATTTCTTGTTCTAACGGATGTCCTTTTTCATCTACGCTTATAACTCTTCTATAAACATTCATTCCAAAATCAGACATTAAAGCTGCAGATGTACCAGGCAATTTTTCAGCTGTTACTCCTTTACTAAAATAGCTTAGAAACAATTGTTCAAATTTTGCTATTACAATTGGATTATTAAGTTCATATTTTTGCTCACCTGTATCCTCATCAGTTGTAAAGAACTCAATAAGATCACTTGCACTTTGAGATGATTCCAAACTAGTCTGAGCATATTGTAAATAATTAAATAAGTCTACATTTATTGCACCTTCTTTAATGCTTTTATGAAGTTCATCTGAAGCATACTCAGGATCAAAAGAAAATATTAAATTTCTTTTATTTAAATGCTTACCCAACATTCTATCTGATGTAGCTTTATTATATTGATCTCTAAGTTTTCCTATAGAAACAGGTTTACCGTCTACTATTACAGTAACACTATCATCTTGTTCTCCGGTTATTATTGATTTAATTTGAGTAGGATCTACTATCTCCATCTTATTAGAAGGATTTAAAACCTGAAGTCCCATAAAGTTAGTGTCAAGTTCCATAGATTGATCTATAGATAACTCAGAAGCATTTGTTGATACAAATCTATCCATATAGTCAAAAGAACCCCCAGGTCCTGAAACTTTAGAATCAGATTGCCAGATTGCCCCACTATCTCCACTAAAATCATCAATAAGAGTGACATTCTTTTTTAACATCTTAAGAGCTGATAAAGGAGCTGTTATTGCAATAGTATCATTAGTTTGCTCAAACTGCTCCATCTTAACTCTAATATTATGAAGTCTAGCTCTAAGTGGGTTTGCAACCCATTGGCCTTGTTCATTTTTAATAGAAGTCAACGCTTTAGTAAGAGGGACAATAGACATTTTATCAAAAGTTCTTCCATCACCATAAACAAGTTTTTTAGAGTTTAGCATTTCTTGTTTCTTTGCTGCACCTGCTGCACCAAATATATCATCTACTGGTATATCTTCACCTCTTTCAATTTTATCAATTAAATTAGATTGAGTTTGAGTAAGCTTTCCAAAACCAAACCACATATATCTAAATGCTTTAACAGTCATATAGTTTTGAGCATCTGCTATTTCAATATCTTTACCTGTATGAATAGAAGTTCCTACAGGATCTGTAGTTGCAAATAAAGATATTTTACTAGTTGCTTTTTTAACTCCCATTTCTGGAGCTGCTATTTTACTTTCAGCACTGTAGTATGCAGCATTTTGCATCTTTGCTCTTTTAACTGCATCAACTGCATCTTTAAGAGTATATGTCTGATCTCCTAATAAAATATCATTTATAGCTGTAGTATTTATAAAATCATTTATAAATATTTGCTTTAAATTATGCGTTGCATTATTTGTTAAATTTAATTTTTCATTTGCTTTTGCAAAACTTCCATCTTTACCAGCTGTAGTAGATCCAACTAAACCTTCATCTATAAATCTAGGTAATCCCCCTTTAGGAAATTGTTTATTTAATTCAATTTCAAACTCTTTAAAGTTTTCATCCATTCTTCTTTCAATAAACTCATTGAAAGTTTTTCTGCTTTCCCCAATAGCTTTTAATGCTGAGTCTAATGTATAAGCTACTTGTTTATCTTTAGGTAGTTTAGCATTATCTTTTAATAATGTTTCTAATCTATTAGCAAATCCTTCAGTTGCAGCTTGTTCAACTTCTTCTGATGTATCTACATCTTCAAGTACTTCATATAAATAAGATTCTCTATTACCTTGTAAAAATTCTTTTATTTCTAAAGATTCTACATAATATCTTTTACCAGCAATAGCAACTATATGATCTTTTTTAGCACCTGGAATTTTATCAACATGTAAAGCACTGCCAAATTTTTCTATTACTTGACCTTCATTTAAGCCATCAACACTTATCTTACCATAAGATTTAACTCTTCTTAATGTAGGATCTCCAACTAATTGTTTAGGTTGAGCTTTTATGCCTTTTTTCTTATTTGCTTTTTTAGCACCTAGCCTACCTTGTATAGATACATTTCTAATTTGATCAGATGTTTTAAAATTTGAAAATGTAGCTCCAGCATTAGACATTATAAACATTGTCTGAGTACCTTCTTTAATTCTTTCTACAAGTTCAACATTATGTTCAATATTAGCTGTTGAAGTATCTATGGAAGCTTTCTTGATAGCATTTTCTAAAATTAATTTATTATTAGTAAATTGAAAGGCTCTTCCGTTTATATCAAAATTTTGACCAGTTTTATCTGCATTAGCTCCTACAATTAATTCACCTTCTTTTGTCTCAGGATTATATGTAGCTGTCTCAGGATTTAACTCCAACATTATTCTATTAAATTCAGCTTCAACATTTCCTGCAAGAGCATCAATAGCCTCTTGAGTAATTTTAGGTTTTCCAGAAGAACTTTTTAATATAGCTTTTATAATAGGTAATCCTATCATATCTCCTGTATTAGATGCTTCAATCACTCTAAGTAAAACTGGAGCTATTGCTACACTTTTTTCTCCATCCTTTTCAGTTTCTACTATTACATCATTTACTTTTCCTGATTTAGGATTAACACCTGATATATAAGCACTTAATAAACCAACTATAAATTCTTGAGGATTATAATCCCCATATACAGTTCCTTTTTCATTTTTATCATATGTCTCTGTTATACCTCCAGCTTCATCTTTTTCAATAGATCTACTTGATTTTGAACCAGAAAGTCTAGTAATTTTCAATCTACCTTCTGCAGAAAGCTTCTGCATAGCTTCACTTTTTACTAAAAAGTTCATTGCTAAAAAAGGATCTGTTTCAGCTAAGTCTGCAATAACAGCACCTTTTCCTTTAACATCATTTAATGAAGCTATTCTTTTAAGGTGGAATGTAGGAAGTTGATGTGCATATACTAAATCCCCATTAGGATTTCTAAATACTGACGCACCTATTCTTTCATCAAATGGTGCATTACCTAAAGCCATTGTTCTAAGTCTGCCATATAAACCTTCTTCAGTTTCAGACATGATATCAGCATTATTATCAACACCAATACGTAATTCTTCTATAACTTTATGTTGTATAGGTACAATATCTTTTTGAGATCTAAGTAATGCATCTTGATAAGGAGTTGCAATAACTAAGTTAGAAGCAATACTAAACGCAATATATCTTGGACTTAACACTATACCTAAAGTACTTTCTAATAATTTTGCAAATTCTCTAGATATATCTCCTAATTTTTTATCTGATATTTCTTCTTGTTTATTATCAGAATCTAAATATTTCATTAACTCATTTAACTTATCAGAAAGATCTTTGCTTAAGCTTGGATCTAAATTAAATTGTTTACGTAACATTTTATAATTATCTGTCCATCTTGCTATTTGCTCATGAGCATCATCTCTATTAGCTGCATCATATGTTACAACTTTACCTGAATTTGGATCATTCTTACCATTTCCTAGCACTCTGTGTATAAATAGGTAATCAACTTTAAAGTTTTCAAATCCTTTAAGCATAGCTTGGAATAAACCATTTTGTTTGATTTTTCCTGGTAGTTCACCTTGTTCAAGTTGGCCTTCCCATACTATACCTAAATCATTGAACAACCTTTGTACAACCGCACTTGTTTGTGGATTGTCAATACTAAAAAGATATAATGATTGCAATATAGTTACAGGATCAGACTTGCCACTAGCAGCTTTTAAAAATCCTGAATAAGCTGCACTAAAATCTACAGCTGTTATAATATTTTCATTAACGGTCTCACCTTTGTCATTTTCATAAGTTCTTAAAACAGTTTGACCAAAGATATCTTTTTCACTAATAGTTGTAGTACCTATATATTTTCTTATGAAAGATGGCAACGATCTAACTCCTCCACTTTGAGAAGCATCTTTATCATATTCTCCTGTAGATCTTAATCCATATCCCTCTTCCCATGTTGAATCTTCTTCTTCTTTGAGTTCAAGTTTTATATCATATAGTTTAAGTTCATCTATAACTGCTTCATAAAAATCATATCCAAAATCTTCAAATGAATTATTTATTGCAATTAAAAGATCAAATTGAGCTTTTGAAAGATTTTCATATTGAGGATTATCAAGCTTATAAAGATCTCTATAAAGATCAATTGAAGTTGTAACCGCATCTGCTATATTGAAATTAGGATCTTCATTCTCTAACTCTAGCATTATAACTCTAGCTGCAATAGAAGACACCATACCTCTTCCTACATCTGGATCTAAACTTACACTATACTCAAAACCATCTTCTCCTTTTACTGTTTTACTTCTAATTATCTTACTGACATCCAAAGTAACGCCTGACGCAGCCTCATTTGTAAACGGATTAGATTGAACTTTGCCAGATCTAAACTTGCCTGCATTAACTTCTTCAAATAAAACTCGCAATTCAGTAGCATTATAAGTACCCAATACATTTCTAAGCCACTCAATAATCTTATTAAACAAAGACTTAATCCAAGAATCAGTTTTAGTGCTTTTTGGATTTTGCTTAAACAGCTCAAACTCATCTGCCATATATTCCTCATACAATAACTTTTCTAGTTTTTCTTTAGAATATCTTTTATATTTATCTATATCAGAATTTTTAAGTTCTTCTAATGCAGACTTAAGACTTTTACCTTGAGACTTCAATTTACCTAGAAGCTCTTTTTTAGCAATTTTATAATATTGGTTTTGTTGATCTTCAGTTAAAAGCATTTCAAATATAGCATGAAATGCTTCATGGTATGCGTGTCTTGTTGATGTACCTGCATATATAGTTCCGTTAATTGATTGTTTACCGGCTATATTATTAAGTGCCATTACAAATGATCCAACTCTTTGACCGCCAGATTTCATATTATTACCTAAAGTATCAATATTTTCTATTGTAATAAAGTCAGGTAGATTTTCAGCAGCCCATTGTATAAACTCATCTATGTGCGCAACTTCTTCAGTAGTTAAATCATCAGATATAACTTTATTTGCTCCAAGTTTTGAAAGAATGCTATTGCGTTCTTTTACTAATTTTTTTAAGTTTTTATCATATATTTTAGAAGTTGGATCTATTTGCTGCATATATTCAGCATTAGTAAGTTTATTATCAAAAAGCTCTGTTTCTCGTGCTTCTATTTCTAATTTTACTTTTTCCAACTCTGCTCTTAAATTCACCACTTCTTTTTCAGATGTAGATTTTTTAGGATCAGATGCAGTAGAAGATTTACTTGCTAATTTTTTAGCAACCTTTCCATTAATTATATCTCTATAAGATGACTCCATTACCTGAGACTCTCTGTTTGATAAACTAGTTAATCCGTCTTTTGCTATTTTATCTGCAATAAAATCTTTTTGATTATTAGTCAGGCTTATAAACTCTTTATCTTGCATTTCCTTAAACGCTTCATCAGAAAGTAAAGCTAGATCAATATCTAAATCTTCACTACTTGTAGTTGTTTCAGGTCCTTTAGGTATAGGCTTTCCATCCGCATCTGTAAAAGTTTCAGTTGGCGTAAATGTACCAGCAGTTGGAACTGAAGGTCCTACAGTTACACCAGCAGCTATCATTTGTTGTGCATCTACACCATCTACATTAGATATTATTTTTGCACCTGCTCTAATACTTGGAGATACTGTTGTTACTACATTATCTATAATGTCTTTAGCTTTTGTTTTTTGAGAAAATGATTTTCTTAAAGAGTCAAGATTTAAACTTATATTTTTAGAAGCATCTCTTATAACTTTCTTTCTAGCATCAGAAGTCTTTTTTGTAAATTTACTAGGAGCATCTTTTAATTGTTCATTAACTAATTCAAATAAATCTTTTATTAAATCAGATTTATTTTCAGCACCAGCATATTGAGCTATATCAGAAACATTAGACATTATAAGTGATATAGCTTCATTTCCAGCTCTATCATAAATTTTTACTTGAATCCCACCTTTTGCTGTTATATTAATATCAAAAGAATAACCCGGTATAGAAGCTATATAGAATCCTGAAATACCTTCAATTTCTCCATTATTTAAATCTTGATTCCACGCAGAACTATATGATAAATCTTTTACTTTAGTTTCACCATCTTCATTAGTTTCAACATTTTCTTTTGCTGTTGTTGCTGATTGTTTAATTAATGCATCAGCTAAAGTATTTAATTCTTCAGCTTCTAATTTATCAGATTTAATTGGAAAATATGAGTATACGCCATTATCCTGTTTAACAATCATAACATATCTTCCAGCATTAGTTGCGCTATCCCATATGTTTAAACTTTGATCATTCATTTCAGATTTAATTTTTTTCTCAAATGCCAATTCTTCTTCAACAGGTAAACCCATTGGTGTAAATGCTGTACTAATACTTGCTTCTCCTTTTTTATTTCTTCTTTTAGTATTCTTTAAAATCACAACTTTACCATCAACTGTATTATGATGCAGTTGATCAATTCTTACAGTTTCTCCTTTTTTAAGAAATTCTATATACCCAGGTGTAGTTGAAAAATTAACTCCACCTATATCTGTTAAACTAAATGTTCCTTCAGATGCACCATCAAGTTTATCTTTTATTGCATTCATTATAGTATACTGAATAGCAAAGCTTTGTTGGATTTCTTTTGCTGCTACCTCACTATCTTTTGAAGTGCTAAATAAATCTGAAATTTGATCTCCTTGTATATTTAAAGGATTGATCACCTCTCCGGTTTTTCTATCTTTTAATATTACATCACCATTTGGAATATATCCTATTATACCATCCTTAGTTGGATTTAGGTTTTCAGCTAAAAGAAGCTTATTCATTTTTTTTGATAATGCTTCAGGCATTTTAATTGCAATATTATAAGGGGCGCTAGTTGCATCTATAAAAGGATTTGGTTCAGCTCCTTCTTTATCTAATTTAAATTGACGGATGAATGCTCCACCATTTGAGTTTGTTGTTACTTCAACTTCTAAACTTTCTAATTCTTCTTTAGATAATCTTTGAACAATGTATGCATATCTTCTAAATGCTAATACTTTTCCTTCTTCAGTATTAGTACCTCTATCATTTTTATGTGGTATTAAACTGGTTGCTGAATCAAGTCTTAACTTACTTGCTCCTTTAGGTAAAGCGGTTGCACCAAGATTAATTTTTTCTACTTTAAAACGTGCTTGAAATTCAGCTTCAGTTAATCCTCTTTTACCATCTTTTCCTTTTTCAACACTTGCATTTCTAGTACGTTTATCACTAGCTAATAAATATGAAGAATCCTCATTTAAAACATATATTCTGCCAGATTTAACATCAGAAGGATTTGCCAATACAATATAATGCTTGCCTGTTTTTACATCCTTTATTCTCATACCATACTGAAGAGTCTGTCCTCCGAATTCATATGCATCAAGGTTAACTACTAAAGGATCTATTTTTGCAGCTATTTGTTTAGCTACAGCTGCATCTGTAAAAGATAAAGTTGGATTGCCTGGAGCAACAGAATCTGATATACTTTCTTCAACATAGTCTCCATTTTTTTGACGTATTTGATAATATGTAGTTTTTTCTTTTGTGTTTATATCTATACTTTCTATTTCAATTATTTCTACATTATTTCCAGTATAACCTTTAAATGTTTTTTCCCCATCTTCTTTACCAGCTTGCTCGCCTTTCTGTTTTTCAAAGTCAGGCAAAAAGAATTTAAAATCTAAATTACTTTCATCTAATATTTTGAAAACTATAGGATTTTCTTCTTGAAGAGATAGCCAATTTAAAAACCCATTATCAGTAGTATACTTAAGCATTCTTATCTGCTCATTCTCCATACTGATTAAACTCTGATACCATAGTTTTTTTAAACCAGTATATGCAGTTATAATATTTTTTGCAATAGCTGTTTCTAAAAACTCTTCTAAAGTAACAGGAGCATTTCCTAGATTTGCCTGCATAGCTCTATATTGAATCCATCTAGAGTTTATAATTTTATCTAAGACAGGAGATTCATTTTTTGCTTTACCTTGAATTTTAACTTCAGGAGCTTTAATACCTTCTTCTTCAAGCAATTCATCAATTTTACTTTTTGTAGTATCTGCACTCTGTGTACCAGATTGAGCAGCTTCAGCTTCAGCAGCTTTTTCAGCATCAATTTTTTCTTGAACTCCAGAAGTTTGTCTATATACATCTATTATACTAAGTACTTTATTATACAAAACTGGATCATCTATTTCATTTAATATTCCATCTTCTGTATGAAATGTTCTAAGATGTTTAGAGTCTCCAGTTTCATTAAACATTAACATTTCACTAGGATCAACATATACATCTAACTTCATCAATTCATTTAGTAATTGATTTATTTCCTTTCTTAAAATTAACTTTTCAATTAATTCTTTTTGAAGATTGAGTTTATCTGTATGTGCAAACTTTATATACTCAGCACTTCTTCTAACAATAAGATCTAACTCTTTAGGATTGGTCATAAATTGTATAGCCTTATCATAAACCTTTTGTCTATTTGATAAATGATTATGATCTATAATCATGTTAATCACTTCTTTTATTCTTGATTCATCAACAAAATCTTTTTTAGTTTTAGCTAACATTTTTAAATAGTCTAAAACTTTAGGCATAAGTTTGCTAGTTTTTCTTCTATCAAAACGCTTATCCTTTATTGATAGTGTTTGATTCTCATTTGCATATAATACTTCTGCAATAGCTTTAAGCTTTTCTAATTTTTTCTCTTTATCCTTTTTAAGAAGCTTGGTCCCTGCTTCACCTAGCCCTGGGATTTCTTCCTCAAGTTGTTTAATTTCTTTTTGTAAAGTATCTTTATTAAGAAGAACTGTTATATCATTTGCAGCTAATTCTTTTATTATTGGATCACTTTCTAATTTATTATAAATACTTTGAGCTCTTTCTCCGGCTTTTAAAAAACCATCTTTGGTAAACATGAATAGCATCTTAGCGTGATTAAAAGCTAGATGTTTATATGATTCTTCAGTATGTTCTTTAGAGCCTGGGGTAAATGCAGCAGGATCATAAGGATTAACCATATCCTCATTATGCTTATCATACATCTCCCGCATTACATCAATATTCTTTATCTGCTTTTGAATTTTATTTCTAAGCTTGCCAGATTTAGCTGCTTTTGCTTCTGCAGGAAAAGCTTGTCCTAATTCTTCATCGGACATAGTTAAATAATCTTGCAATTGCTCTTTAAAGAAGTCTTCTTTTCCTGTACTAAACATTCTATGCAGACTTGAAAATCTTGCCGTATCACCAGCATCCATAAAATCAAATACATTATCTTGCATAGTAGCACTTTCCATAGCTTCAGCAGCTTGCTTTTGCTCTAGAAAATTTAAGGTATCTGTGTCAAACATTGAATCAACACTTTCTTGTTGTGAATTCCAACTACTATTTAGTGACTTAAGTGTTGCATCTACTAATTTTTCTTTATTTGCTTTGTATTCAGCATACTCAGTCTTATTAAACTTAGCTTGATAAAGATTTGGTATTCCTTGAAATACTAATTTTTGTGGTCCGCTTACTACACTTCCCATAAAAAATCCAGACATAAATGTTTCTAAACCTTGACCACTCCATTGCTCACCTAGACCTGCTTGTGCAGATGCTTTCATTTGCTGAATGTTAGAATTTGCTGGATCACGCATTAAACTAGTATAGTAATCTTTTACACCTGCAGATACAGCTTCTTGATAAAGTTCTTGAGCACCCTCTGCAACATTATTTGCAAAAAATCTTAGACCTGCACCAGCAGCCATTACAACCCCACCTTTTGCACCTCCAGCTTTAACCTTAGCTTTAAGATATTTCCAATCCATAAAACTATCATCTACTTTTTCAAAAACATCTCTAGCTACTTTTTTAGCGCCTTTTGCTCCTTCAAGTGTAGCTTTAGTTTTAAGAATTCTCTTACCAACACCTTTAATATTATCTCTAGCCATTTGACTAAGAGATCTTTTAAAACCTCCAAAAGCATTTCCTAGTAGTAATTGATTAGATAAATAAATAACCGGAACATTCCATGAACTTGTTACAAAAGCAGCCTCCAATGCTTGATCACTTAACGCTTTCATTTGCTCTGAAGTAACATCTCCTAAACCTTCTCTTCTATTTTTTTCTGCTTGAATAGCATAATTTGCAGAAAGTTGGCTTTTATAAACTGAACCACCTTCCATTCTACCTTCTGATAATGCAAAGTTCATAGACCTAGCATCTCTGTAAAATCCTCCAAGTTTTTTAGAACTTCTTGCCATCCAGGTTAAATTCTCTCCAGCTTTCTGAGCACTTTTAAGATTTTTAAAAGTTGACATAGTTTCTGGAATAAGCATTTTACCTAATACATTTCCACCAGCTTTAGCAACACTATAAAAATCTCTTGCATTCTCTATTCTTTTTAAATTTTGAACTATAGCTCTAGTACCTTGAGCCAACTTACCAACTGAAAAACTATTTGCAACTCTTCTACCAAGCTTGGCTAATCTACTTGCATTAGATGCAGTTCTTGCCGCTAATATAGCATCAGATGCAGGATTTAATCCTCCTTGTATTGCAGCAAGACCAAATAATGCAGCTTCTTCTAAAGCAATTGAACCTATAATACCAAATGTATAACCAGCATTAAGAAGAAAATTATTAAAGCCTGCACCAAAACCATCTTTAGAAGAAGAACCAATTCTTATTGCATCTTCATACTCAACAGCACTTTGAAGATCCATAACACTATCCAAATCACCCCAACTTCTATAACCACTTAAAAAACCAGTTCCAGTTAATGCACCTAACTCACCAAGCATTCTTGAAGTATCATCCCACCAAGTAGTACGTTCATTATAGTATTCTTCCATGTTAGCATGAGGATGCCAACCTAGTTTACCATAAGCAGGGGAAGCATAGAATCTATCAAAATTACTTTGTCTAATTCCAGAAACTACAGGATCTGCTATTTTTACTACATTACTTCCAAACATACCCTGTTCTTTAACTACGGGATCTTGTTTATCTACATCAGAAAATAATCTTAACTTACCTTGCAATGTATGAGGATTTGGTGCAGATTGTTGACTAGCTGTATTATAACCTCCAGTTGATGGAGCTGGATATGGAGAATTATAATTATGAGTTGCAGCCATTGCAAACTTATTAATTAAAGCAGATTGCTGCTCCAACATTACTTCATATTCAGGATCTAAAGATTTATCAAATTCTGCTAAATTTGGCGGAACTTCTAATTCTGAAATTGTTTGAAAATTAAATTGATCATCTGGCACTCCAACAGGATTGTTTGGAACCTGATTATTTAAAATGATATCTTCCATTATTAAATTTTATTTATAATCATATTGATATGTTGGACCTTCTACTTTCATTTCTGGATGTGAAGCTAACCAACTAGCTCTATCTGCCTCATTAGTTATTCCATTATTATCAAGTAAACCTCTATATTCATTTACAAAATAATCTAAATATCTTCTATCAAGAGATGTTATAGGCACCCCTTTATATTCCATTAGTTTTGTTTCTTGAACAGATTTCCACATATTTTCTCCTTTTCCTGCAGCATCAGCATCAAATTGTAATGCTGAATAGTCTATTTGAAATTGGCCAGTATGAGTTTGAGTAATATTCAAGGATCCACCTAAAGGAGCTACATATTGATATCCTCCGTTTGTACTAGAAGCTACCTGTGCAGCAACAGATGAAAAATTCATTTCTCCCGCTTTCCTAACATTATGATCGTTTTCACTAGGAATTACAACATTTAATACATAAGGTTTACCACCATTACTTCCTGATAGGCCATCTAATATACCACCTGATTTTCTATGTTTATCCATATAATCTTCACCAAATGTAATTGTATAGCCTGCTTTACCACCACTAAAATCATTTGCATCAGCACTCCAAGCTGGGAAATATTGTATTGTAGCTATTGGATAGTCAGATTTAGTAGGAGTTCCCGCTCCCTGCAATCTTTTTATCTCCATGTAATAATCTTTTAATATTGCTTGACCAGCATCAAAATTTGCTTGACCAGCTGAATCATCATCAGCAGGATCAAGTATTTCTGAATTTTGATCATCGGCATTCAGAAATTTTCCTTCATTCGCTTGATGCTCATTGAATGCTACATCATTCATATATACATCTGTTCCAAAAGCATCAACTTGTGTTGCATAGTGTATATTTTTTAAAAAATCTACACCTGCACCATTTGGATCTGCATTTGCAGGATCTACAACAGCTATATAACTTGGATTTGAAGCAATATCTCCAGGAGTCATATTTGCTATATCAACACCTTTTAAAAATTGATTAAAATCTGGTGTTTCAAACATTGATCCTTCTACTCCAAATTCTCCTTCTAATGCTCCAGTTGCAGAATTGTTTGCTAAGTTATATTGAGATTTATATATTGTTTCAGCTTGTGTTCTAGCTAAATCTTTTTGAAAATAAAAGTCTCCATCATAATCTCCATAATTAGTTACCGTGTGAGATCCAGCATTTGGATCCATACCTCCACCACCACCAGGAGATCTATGAGCTATGTTTATTACACTTGTTCCAAGTACAGGTCTATTTTGACCATAACCAAACTTAGCTGCACCTCCATCTTCATTTACGGTTTGCTCACTTCCATCATGACTCCAGAAACTACTATCATCAAAAGATGTATTTCTTACATTAGTTTTATTTTTATCACTTTGAGCCCAATCAGCAAATACATTAACAAATTCTTTTTCTGTATACCTGTGAGTGTTACCTTCTGCATCTTCATAAAAAATACTAGGGCCACTAGAATTCATATATTGCTTTACTGCTGCTCCAGCTTCTTCTTGCCCGTCAACCTGGTCTAATGCAGTATTTGCTAATCTATTAAGGTTTCTAGAAAGAGATGCTTTTACTGCTGAATCAGCAGCATCTATTGCACCTTGATGTGATTCAATATCTATCATACCTCCTCTCAATGCAAGATAATGCTCGCTTTTAGGATAAGGTTTGCCATCAGATGCTGCTGCTACTTCTGCATCTTTAGCATCAAATAAATCTTCTATTCTATAATATTCTGCATCTATAGCAGCTATGATTGATTCATTGCCACTACTTAAACCATTTTTCATTATTTGTTGTAGCTGATTCATAGTTTTATCTTTACCTATTCCAGGTACAGTATATAAAGCAGTTGTGCTACCAGCTTTATCAAGACCAGCTAATCCTCCTAAAGCTATGTCTATTTTATTTCGCATTAATATATCATCCTGCTTATTGTATTTAGCATCTTGGTCTGCTTGTGTATCTGTATGTAAAGCAAGTTTACCATCTACCATTTTTGCAGTATGTGTATTAAGTTGACCGGCAGCTCCTACAGCTTCATCAATAAACTCAAATCCAGTTACAGCATTTGCCTCCTTGTCTTTCGTTCTATTGTAATCTGCTAATTTTTTTGCATTTTCATGGCGTCTATCTATTTGAGCCATTTGATATTTATTTTTTTGAAGTTCTGTTGCTTCAAAATCAATCTTTTTACCAATATTACTATATATTAAAGCTGCTGATTGAAGATCAGATTCCATGTTTAAATTCATCATTAAACCGTATGCTCTATGTAAAAGCTTTTGTTTATTCTCAGGAACTACTTCTTCTGGGTTTGATACATCTACACTTTTAGTATCAGATAGTGCAGCATTGTTACTTTTTATTTTTTGCTTTATAGCATTAACAACTGACCAAGACTCTCTAGCAAGTTTTGCTTCTTTACTTCCTTTTATTAGATCATGCTCATTTCTATATACATCCCAAGAGGTTGCTGTATTTTGAGCAACTTTTTCTTCTTTTACTAAACCTTTATTTTGTTCTGCAATTTGTGCTTCTATATCAGATATTTTATCTGCAGCCCAAGCAACTTGACCTTCATTAACATTTTGATATTTTCCTTCTTTTATACCATTATCCGCAAACTGTCTTGATTCTACAAAAGCTTTAGCATGATATGCATCTATAACTCTAGGATCATCTTTAAGTGTTTTTTGAACTAACTGTAATGCCTCTCTACTAATAAGATCTCCATTAGCTCTAGTTATTTTCCACATACCATCTTTAGAAAACTCTGAAATATCCCCAGTCTCAAGACCAGATTCTGTTAATACAGCCATAGCCATTTCATGAAGATCTGCATCTGCAGTATATTTAGGTGCAGCCATTCTCATTGCATCTTCTTCAGTTGCATTTACAAAATCTTCCATTTCATATTGCATTTTCTGTACTCCAGTCTGCCAGTACATTTCACGAAGATCTTTATCTGAATTATTTCTCAATAACTCAGCTTCCTGCATTTGCTCTCTATATGTTTTAGTTGTTACAAGATCTTTAACAATAAGGTCTTCTTCAAAGAAAGGGTTGAATATAGATTTTGCAGCTTCTGCATTTTGCATCATGGATAAATCCATTCCTGAAATTTGTTGTAATTTTGGACCTAAGTTTTCAGCAAACTGATCTCTCATTTCTCTAGTGTCTTCCCTAGAAAGATTTCCATACACTACTTTACTATATAAATCATTTAATGCTTTATGATTAGAATTATACTTCTGCTCTTTTGCATCTACTACATTAGATAGGTATTTAAAGTCCGGTGTAAATGGTTTAAATGTTGGTAAATATTGTGGTACTCCTGGTACGTAAGTTGCCATATTGCTAAATTAATAAAATTTTATAGGTTTAAAAAACAAATTAAAAACACTTTTAAAGTTTAAACACCCATCTTTCCTGTGTAAAATGGAGATGCCCATGCTTTCATTGCTCCACCTTTTTTTCTGCTTGCGCCTTGTTCATTTCTTCTTTCTCTCTGAGCATATGTTTCATTTGAATTTGACTTTTTGCTTGATTCTATACCCATTAAATAATTCATCATTTCTTTAGATGGTTCTGAATTTGTAGCTAGTCTATAACGCTTTGCTATTTCACCAGCTTTATCTACATGTGCAAATCTATCTACTTCTGGTACAGGTTTAAAAGCTTTGCTTCCTTTTTGATATACATCTCCACCTTTTAAAGGATTATAACCATAATAATCTCTCAATGAGTTATCATTATATGCATGTGATGCATTTGTAATTGTATTACCCAATTGATCTATATATTGCTCATTATCAAAGTTTTGCTCATCCATTCCTATTTGAAGGGCTTTCATAGTATTATCATATACTCTTTTATTGCTAGCATTACTTCTTTGATTATATGAATCTTCAAATTGACCTCTAACTGCATTACCTCTATTAATAGTTGCAACATTTCTTTGATTAACTGCTCCAACTTGATCTGCAATAGCTCTAGCATTTTGACCTTGAATAGCAGCAGTTCTTGCTCCTAAAGCTTGTGGTCCAGCAAATGCTCCAGCTGCTTGCATTGCTGCATTAGCATCTGAATTTGCAGCAGCTATTATTCTAGTTGGATCTTCTAATACATCTTCATACCGTACCTTTCGTTCAGCAGGTTCCCATGGTAAAAATAAATCTCTTTTCCTATTTGCAATAGATCTTAACTTTAAAATGTCTTGTATAAAAGGAACCTTTGCAGTAGGTGCTATTTCTTCAGGTACTTCTGCATCATCTAATATTTTTTGCTCTTTTTCAGGACATGGTGGGCAGCCGCCATCATTAAGTGGTGTCATTTCAAATGTCTGACCTTCAAATTCACACTCACATTTTTCAGTCTTTTCATTATAGGTGGGTATTGTTTTTTCTTCCCATTGTCCAACCGTTGTATCTCCAAACCACTTATCTTCTGGTGATATGTTATAAGTATCAGCACCTACATTAACAGTTTGATCATTGACACCTTTATGAATCATGTCTACTAAATCTTTTGAAGTACCGCCAATATTAGATTGAAGAAACTTTCCTCCTATATATCCTGATTGAAAATCACCAACCTCACTATCAGATAATCCTTTATATAAAGGTTTTGCTTTATAGTCAGGATCTGCTGCTAGACCTGCAGTATTTGCAGCTTCTATATCTGCATTTAAAAGGTCAATCTGCTCGTTATAGAAATCATTTTGAGTTGCATCCCACTTTTTATCTGTTAAAGTAGTTGGATCACTTTCATACCTTTGTTGTATAGCATTAATTTGCTTTTGACCTCTTAGATATATATCGTGGTAAGCATCTGCATCTAAAGATTTTAAACCTTTTGATTCCCTACGGGCTTTATATGCAGTATATCTATCATCTCTATATTGTTCAGCATTATCAGACATATACCATTGATTCCATTCAGGAGAACCACCTTTATATGTTTTGCCTGATTCCCATAGTTGTTCTGCTTTTGCTGGAGTACCGTTTAATTCTGCAGTTTGTCTATCAAATTCAGCTTGTTGATCTATTACAAATTGATCTAACTCTTCTTTCGTTGCACTAAATCCATTTACCATAGCAAAATCAGTTCCGGTAGATAATGGTTTATCAATAGGGTACCAATTTCCCATAACATCATAATATCCAGTTTCTGTACCTTCTTGAGCCTTTGGTATTTCCATCCCATCTTCTCCATAGTAACCATTATATCCAGAAGGACCTTGACCTTGCAGGGTTTTATTTATAAGACCTTCTTGTACACCCGTGTACCCCAGAGCATTTGGATCATAATCTACAACACCAACGGAATTATCTACCATGCTCATTTTCAGCATATCTTGTTTAGCTTGCTCACCTTTAGTATTAAGAGCTATTTGATTCCCAACATTTGCAGCTGCTACACCAAAAGATCCAATTTCTGCAAATTTATCCACTCCAGGACTATCCATAAATCTATCTAATCCTTGCTCCATTCTTGCACCCATTCCTTTTTTATTTGTTCTTTCTACAGTTGGCGCTCCATAAGTAGGAGTTTCAACAGCAGGAGTTTCAGGTCGAGTAAGTCCAAATTGTCCAGGATTTGCAGGTAAAGTACCATCATTTATGTCATCATTTTCATACTCAGAATATGCTGAAGAAGTATATTGATTTTGTGGAGCAAATGGACCATTTGGTTGTTCGCTTGTTGATTCTTTTAATACACACGCCTGTACAGCATCATCCCATTCTTGTCCTTCTGGACAAGGAGCAGGTCCAGCCACTTGTGCTTTACGTAATATACCACCATATCTCATTTCACCCATTTGCTCTTGGCCACCTTGTTGTCTTTGTTCTACTTGTGCAGTAAACTCCATTGGATCTATACCAATAGAATTAAGATATGGATGAGCTGCTACAGGAACACCTTCTTCAAAATCCTTTTTCAATTCTTGACCAAATGCTAATTTAGAAAGAGACTCTGAATTTTTTGTAAGCATAAGTTCTGCAGAATTTGCCTGTGTCTTATCTGCATATTCACTATTTAATAAACCATAGTATCTATTTAAATCAAACTTTTTAGAAACCTTAGCTGGGGTCATCTTCTTTTTAGATTCAATTCCAAATTCAGCAAGCTCTGTTTTATCCATCTTCATCTTCTCTGTATCAGAAAAAATAAAAGATTGTTCAGGTAAGAACATTGGTACACCACCTTTAGAATGTTTAGGTCCTGTTATATCATACAATCCATAGTTACCATCATTAGTAAGATCTGTTAATACAGTCTCGCCTCCTTCAGCTTCTATATTAGCAGCATCTCTAGGCACTGAAGATAAACTATATCTTACATCTACATCTCTATCATTTTCTGAATCACCTGCGTGTGGATTAAATGTAACTAAACCATAGTTATGTTGATCTCCAGTAACTAAACCACCATGTGCTTTTTTTACTAATTCACCATCAACTAATTCAAACCCTTTAGGAAGATTAGATATTAAAACTCTATGTTTTGTATTTTTTATTTTAGGCATATTATACGTATTTAACACTGCCACCTGCAGCGATTATTTGAGCAATTTGCTTAGTAGTTAATTCTACAGAATCTGATTGACCACCTCTTTTCTTTAATTTTTTCTTTTTAGCTCCCAACCCTCTAACAAAATCATAATCTTTTTCAGAGATTACATTCATATTGTATATGTTATTTCTAGCTTCTTCTGCACTATAACCCTGTCCAAGAAATTCATTAAAAATAGCAGATGTTTTTTCTCTAGGCCAAAATTTAGATGTTTTAGTTGTGTCTGATTTTACAACTCTACCAGTACCATTCTGAGCATTTTGCATAGCTGCACCTCCACCTAATTTATTTACATCTCTTCTATATTCATTCTTAAAAGAATCTCTTTGATCTTGAAGCTGTGAAAGCATTTGAGCATATCCATCATCTTCAGCAGGCGCTTGATTACTTGGTCCACCTTGATTCATCATTGCCATAGCTTGCTGTATAATTTGACCAGCTTGCTCTTGATCAATGCCCATTTCCATTATTTTAGTATATACTTGTTCTGGACCTACTCCTTGTGATAAAGCTGCTAAAACTTCTTGAATTAAATCTCCAGAACCACCTTGTGGATTAGACTCTTGCATCATTTGTTGAGCCATAGGATCTCCTTCAGATGCTGCATATGTATCTTGTTCAGCTGCAAATTGTGCTGGATTTATTTCAGTTCCATCTTGAGCTTGACCACCATATGCAAATGATGGAGTACTTGTAGCATCTGCTGCCATAGCAGCAGCCATAGGATCAGAACTACTAATAAAAGAAGGGGTCGGTGAGTATTGAGCATCAGCACTATTCAACTCTTGCATTGCATTAAATGCTGGTGCTTCTATAGTTGAAGGATCATCAAATATTAGGTCAGGTTCAACCATAGCAAGTGGACGTTCATAAGGAGTTCTTAACTGAGGTCTTATCAAGCTAGGTCGTGTATAATCTTCCCAAGGTATTCCAGCATTCATATCAGAAACACTTTTATTACCTCTTCTATTAACAGTGTTATCTACATTGGGGTTATCTCCACCATCGTGTCCACCTTTTCTTTCATATCTATCTTGAATTCTATTAAATCTTTTTTCAGAAATTTCTTTTTGTTTAATTTTTCCATTTCTTTTACGTTTAGTTTTAATAAAGTTATCTTCATCTAAAAGTCCTTCTCCTGTTTCAACATAATCGTTATCACCACCATATGCAAATGCAGACAATGGATGTGCTTCCGCAAAAGGTGAATCTCCACCTCCATATCTCATCATTGGTGGAGCAGGTGCTCCAGCTTGTGATTGTTGAGCCGCCATCATTTCTTCTTCAGAAGGTTCAGCGCCTTGCTGACCTTGAGCTTGAGTCATTGCTTGTTCTATAGCTGGACCTATTTGATCTTCGGGCATTCCTAATTGTACAAATACTTGAGCCACAGATTCAGGCGGCATACCACTTTGTATTAACTGCACCATTACTTCTTGTGGTTTAGCACCACCTTCAAGAGCTCCTTTTATTTCTTCCATAAGTTGAACTACAGCTTCTTCACCACCTTCTTGCGGTGCTTGTTGTTGTGGCGCTTGTTCTTGTTGAGCCTGCATCATTGCCATTTCTTCTGGAGATGGTTGCCCACCTTCTTGCATGTGTCCTCCAAATTTTTTCATCATCATTGTATTATAGTAATTTGTTTTTTCTTCTTCTGTCTGTGCATTAGGCGCATAATATGTACTTTGACCATTTTCATTCATGCCAAATGTAGTACCTTCGGGTATGTCATTAGCAGCATTAAATGCATCAGCATCTTGACCTAATAAGCTAAGTTCATTATACTTGCCAGTATCCAGCTTTTCTTTACGAGATTGAAAATCTTTAACAGTATTAGTAGGTCTAAGTTTTTTATTTTTTGACATAAGATCAGGATCCATATAGCTAGCCGTATATTGATTTGATGCAACATCAAAGTCTAAAAATGTATTATCTTCATTTAACTCACCTTTCCAACTATCAACAGTTTGCAAAGATTCAGGATTTTTTTTCTTACTAGCATTGTAAAGATTTGTTGATGAATCTACATATTTAGTTGGATCATTAGGATCAGCTGTAACTTTATAATCATAGTTTTGAGATTTTTCTAATTGCCTTCTAGCTTTATGTCTTTTTCTTTTAGCTTTATTATCTCTAAAAGCTCCATCCATTAGCCCATCTCCATCTCTATCTTTACCGCCAAATAATCTTCCAGCACCTTCAACAAGAGTGGAAACTGCACCTATCACATCACCTCTTGCTCCTAAGTTCATTGGCAAATAAGCGCTTTGAACAGGCGCTCTAACAGACCTATCATTGCTTTGATTCCATTGATTATAACTACCATACCTAGAAGTTAAATCTGAATATCTACCATTTCCATTTTGCGCTGTAGGTAATTGTCCACCTTCTTTTAAATTAAATGGTTGAGTAAATGCTGGGCCCTGCCTTGTTTCATCACCTTGCATTAAAGTTGGATCTATTATAACAGGGTTGGCCCAATTATCTGCATCCCGTTTCTTTTTTCTAGCTGCTGCTTCTGCTCTTTTTTGAGATGAATATTTCCAATAATTTTCATCTCCTCCAAATACGCTATTAATTGTATTACCCCACCAAGGGAAAAAATTACTCACCCCTTCAGAAGAAAAATCTGTATTTTCATCTACAAAATCTGCAGAATCTTCCAGTTTTTGTTTTACATATCTTCCAGCTTTGTATGCATTCCCCGCTGCATTAAGAAGACTGGTCGGGTCATTAACTTGTTGTGTTGCAATACCTTGTAATATAGTACCTCCTATCCCATCTACATTTCCTGCTCCAAGTAGCGCAGCTTGTTTTACAAAGTCTTCTCTAGACATTTGCTCTCCTACTACTTTACCTGAAATTTGATCTTTATAGTTTTCTTGCAATTGGCTAAATACTTGTTGTGGTTCTGTTCCTACCCATTGTGTGCCAAATGTTCCTCCAACTTTATCTGAGTCTAAACCAAAAGCTCTACATACACCGTCAGCACAATTATTTTCCATGAAGTTATAATCAAGGCCGCCTTCTAATGATGTGCTGTTTAAAAAATTTTCAATTTGATCAGAATCTAAATTTAGATCCATTGCTCTATTATACTTGTTTGCTTTAATCTTTTTATTTAAAGCTTCTATAGATTTAGATTTAAAATAGCTTTTGTTTCTATTATCCCAACCAGCATCATCATCAAATTGTGATCCTTCATCTCCTCCTTCTTCCCATCTATTTACAAAGGCTTCTTTTTTGTTATCATCTTTATCATAATAATAATCAACAGGGTTTCCATTTTTATCAATGAGTATAGCTTCTGTATGTCCAGGAGGCATGCTTTTACTTGGAGCATACGCTATTACCTTAACTTTGTAACCGCCTTTTTTAATTTCATCTATTGTTGGAATATATTTCTCTTCAGAATCTCCACCTTCTTTTAATTCTTTTAAAGAATCATCTTTAAATATTTTTGTTTTAACAACAGTTAATGTTCTATTGTTTCTACCATCTTGAAGATCTTTCCAATTTTTACCTCTTGAAGGTTTTGTATAATACATTGTTGTACCAGAACTAGCATCATAGATTTTTTTATAATCAAAACCTTTTTCACTAACAACAGTCTCTTCAAGTTCTCCGCCTTTTTTCATATGCTTTGTGCCGGGCATCCAAGATCCATCTGGCATTTTATGAAATGGCTTTCCATTTAAACTTTTTTTATTTATGCTTTTTAAATCCATGATGATAATCTATATTAATAATATACAAATAAATAAGGATATTTGCTAATAAGCGTAGCTATGTAATTACATGCGTTAATATATAATTAGGTGAAGACATTTTTTTAGCCTTAGCATCTTTGTAATAAACTCTATTAAGTTTATCATAATTTTTACGTGCCTTTTCATTCTTCACCTTTCCATTAAAATAATTTTTATATAATTTAAGTTCTTTAGCTCCCCCTGAATTAAACTTTTCTAAAACAGTTTGATTACGTGCAATCTCACCTCCAACCTTTTTTTGTATAAGATTCCCTATATTTTGTATACCCTCTACATATGCTGCACCACCTTGGGCATCTCCTGAAGATAAGCTATAAGGTGAATTCCAATTATATGAAAATATTTCAGAGTCTGTAAGATCTTCTAGTTCTCCTGTTTCTTTATTAATCCTACCATTACCCAATGTAGTTTTATCAACAACATACTCTCCATCTTCTTCACGTACTTTATATTTACCGGGTGCTATTTTTTCAAATTGACTTTGAATATTTTCTATACTTTTATCCATACCTACACCATAAAAAGGATTCCAAACATCATTAGCACCTGTAAAGAAATCTACTTCCACACCTTCTTCTGTTCTAAATGTATATCCATCATATACAGGATCTTTTAAAGCATATTGTTTAGCAGTAGTTTTCCAGCTATCAGATGCTTTATATGTTCTTATACCAGGCTTTCCTTTACCCTTTTTATAATTTTCTTTAGCTGATAAAAAGTTTCTATGCCCATATATCATGGAAGCAATAGCACTTTTGTCAGAGTCTTTTAAATCACTTTTTTTAGTAATGTCATATTTTGCAGCTACTTTTTTTAACTTAGGATCATTTTCAATGTTAGACCACATTAGCTGAGTTAATCCAATACTGTCTTGACCTACACTAAACATTTTATTTTCAATATTATGTTGCAATCCAGAACCACCTTCTGTCTCTTCCATTGTTATGCCAATTAATGATTTGGCAATCATGTCATAGTTTTCAGATTTAATATTAAGATCATCCATTAAAGAACGCTTGTTAGTTTTTAATGCATTATAAAATGGTTCTAATTCATCTATATCTGCATTTTTCTCATCATATAAAGGGGTTAAATCAAAATCTAATTCTCCAGGTCCTTCTTTGTCAAAGTAACCATTTTTCTTAGCCCATTCAAGATTTTTACCTATATGCGCTTTAGGTATAGTGATGTTACTTAAAGTATTCATATCACCGTATACTGGAGCTGCATCATCATCATCTATACGTCTATACACACCATAGTCAAATATAATTGGAACACCATCTTCAGCATAACCAACAACTTGAGCACTATGACTTGAATTACCTAAACCATACTTATCATTAAGACCTATTCTTAAATTACCATCACTTGCACCAAAAGGACTTGTAAATGATACAACTGTACCTGGAGTCATTTGAGCATAAAGCTTTTGCTTTTCTTTTTCAGATAAATTTGCAAACTTATTTCTGTTATTTTTAATATCATCATCTGAAGCTGTAAAAATATTGCTACCTTTGTTTTCAACCATTACACCATGGGTATCCCAACTATCTGCTGTAAAATCAAGCTTTGTTTTACCCTCTCTAGTATGTTTAAAATATGGTACTGATTCTATCCAATTTTTAGTTCCTTCTGAAACAGGTGTAAATCCACTTGACTTATCAGGATCCTGTTGCATTAATACGCCATCATCATAATATGGATAACCCAATTTCTCTTTACTTGCACTTTGAAGCCCTAAAGATTCCTTTAATTTTGCTTCAGATAAAAATTCATTTGATGGATATCTTTGACCAACTACCGCATCATATGCATTATAAGAGCTTGCTAAACAACCTCCCTCTGTAGTACAATAATATTGATTAGCTAAACGTTTCTCTTCTGTGTCAAGATACCTCCATGGAATTATTCCATTATTGTCATCTGCCACTTGCTTATAGGTTTTAGAGTCTCCTCTTCCAACCTGTTTATCCCATAACTCTTCAGGCAGCTCATTTATATCTAAATCAGGTGTTGAATTTAATTTTTCTAAATCTACACCTGAAATAAAAAGATCTCCCATATAGGATTCCTCTTTAGGTATAGCAGGTTCTGTGGCCTCAGTTTCTGTACCAGTTTGAGCTTGCTTTAAACATCCACCATTAGGGCAATATGATTTATCATTATTTAAAAAATCAAAATCAGCATCTGTAAACTTATATTCAGACATCCATGCTTTTTCTTCAGGAGAATCACCACCTGTTTTAAAATTATATTTGATGGTAGCTTTTGCGTTAGAAAATTCGTTATTAATAGGTTTACCTATAACAGAACTCATATTTAAACCTAAACTTAAATTAGAATTTTTATTTGGCTTAAAGTTTAAACCTATTCCTGCTCCAGGTATTGTAGTTGAATATAATTTTTGATTACCAAAACCTCTACCTTGCACATTAGTTAAATTAGCAGATGGATTGACGTTCCAACTTTTACCTATAGGAAATTTATAGTTAACTCCAATCCCTCTGAGATCCATATTACCATCAGGAATCTTTTTGGTGGGCATATCTATGTTAGTTTGAAAAGCGTAACCTCCTTTACCTGTAGGTTCTTTACTCCTAGCTAGTAATTCACCATACTTAAACCAATCTGGCATAGCAGCTTGTCTATTCATAACAGGAGTTTTTGGCTTTTCCCAGTTATATAAAATAGACTTACTATTTTCTTTATCTGCATTTTCTTTTATTGATCCACCATGCTTTTCAGTTGGTGTTTTTAGATAACCTTCTAAAGCATTAAATGTTTCTTTTAGTTCTGGTTGACTTAAATAACCTTCTCTTGCCCCTTCCCAATATCTAGATTCTTTAAAATCTTCTGGAGATCCTTCAAAAAGTAAATTACGTATAATACCATCAACATAACTCTGATTGAAATAATCTTTATCATCATCATACCATTCATTAAACTTATCTTCACCAATTTCTTCTTTAAACATTTTAACGTCTCTTTCAAAATCTTCTCTGAATATAGAGTTCATATAACTTTCACCAAACTCATTTCTAAGTTTTTCATAATTCTTATCATCTTTACCTAAGCCATGTAGCATGTCTAAAGCTATAGCTTGAGCATTATTAGTTTCAGGATTATAAACAATACCATGTGTACCTACTTTTGGATGCTTATAAACAAAATTATTTGGATATGTTATTTGAGTTCTATCTTCTCCAGGACCAAAATATTCTATATCTCCAACACCTGTAGCCTCCCTTGTAAATTCAGGATCAGCTTTAAATGTAACCTCACCCATATTTCTTAATGCAGGAAACCTTGAATAAACTTGATCTTCCATACTAAGAGTCTTACCATCTTGTGCCATAGGTATCTCAGTAACTTCATCACCGGGGAATTGATAGTCTTGGCCTGGACGCATTATTTTCTTATTGCCTAAATTATCAACACCTAATAATGGACCCTTCCTTAAAGGTCTACCATCTCGTTCTTTCATAGTAATGTTGCCTGAAGGTATAACGTTAAAAGGATTATTTACATCTTGGCTATCACTTCTATATCCATCTGTAGAAAATACACCTGTCACATATGAAAATACTTCATTAGGTCCACCAGGCAAACCTCTACTCTCCTTATTGTTATACTTCTTTTCCATTATCTATATGATAAATTTAACTTAGTGTTATTTAACTTCAATAACATTTTTCTATTATTTGATAGAACTCTTCTTAGGATAATCTTATTATAATAGTGTCTGAACTTTTTACGTTGGCCTTGCGCTTTATTGTAGTTTAAGTTAGCAGAATTAAGATCTCTAATATAACCATTACATTGAGTCATTAGTATTTCTTGTTCTGCATTTGTAAATTCACCTCTGTCATTAGTAACATCCCAAAATTGATTAAATCTATATTTCTGTTCTACCTTAGAATATAATATATCTATATCATTACTATTTATAATAGGATAAGTTAATCCAGCTAAAGGATTTCCTACAGGATCTAAATTTAACTTTAATAATCCAGATACTTGCTCTGTATTATATATAATTGATTCATCAAAGTTAAAATCTAAATCATGCCATCTATCATCACTACAGCCATTAAATAAATCTCCTTTATAAACATAGCTTTCTAATTGGTATTCAAGACTTCTAACTGTAAATACATTTTGACCTGTACTTTCTATAAGCTCTACTTCCCATGGATAATCTACATTATAATAGTTTGCAAATAAATCACATCTATAATTATGTCTCCAGATGCCTCCTATTTTAAAATTAGCAGGTTCTTCTTGTAGTGCATTGAAAGTACAACGTGCTGGATCTGGATTTACATAAGTTAGATCTCCATTTGGTCCAGCAAGATAAACATTATCACAAGTACCAGATTGAGTAACTATTGAATCTGGATCAGGACCTGGTGGACAAATGCATTCAACCTTTCTACAAATTGGAGGTATTTCATCATCTATACAATCTCCAGTTGGCAATGTAAAATTTTGTTCAACTTGATTCCAGTATACTAAAGTATAACCTTCTGGACAATCGCATCCTGAAACAAGAGGTGAAGTTTCAATTTCAACACATTGGAGTTCTCCTGTACAATTTGATAAAACACCTCCATTAGGACAATCGCATCCCACTGTCTCTCCTACCTGAAAGAATCCATTATCAATAGTATTCTCTGTAGAAAATACTATAACAGGTTCTAATTCAGCAACTGTTGTCATATTTGCTAATTCAAGAGGTGTAGCATCATAAATTTCTGCAGCAAATGAAGCAATACTTGCCTGGTTATATCCTTCAAGTGTAATAATATTTACACCTGCATTAAGGGCAATTGGAATTACGTGCCAATTATAAAAATTTCTACCATCATTACCATCCAAGTGAACTATTATGGTGCCATTTATAGTAAACCTTACTTGATTATCTGCAGCTATACCCACACAATATGTCTTTGTTGCAGGAAGTTCAATACACTGTGTAAATCCAATCCATTCTCCACAAGGTGGAGCGAAGCAACCATTACCATCATTCGGAAGACCTGTCCATACACCACCAGCATTTAATCTTCCTCCTGCACCACTCCATAATGGATTATTGTATGGATTAACAGGTACTATTGGCGGAGACTGGAAATTATCAAATTCATACGTAGTGCCATTTGAATATTGCAATTCATAAGTATTATTTGTTCCAAAACTTGAACCAAATGCCTCAACTGGTAAATTTAAAGATGACTCTGATATAACATCTGTATAAAATCTAGCTCCAAATTTACCATATTCAGCAGAAGGAGTTGCTGCTACTACTTCTTCTGATCCAGCGCAATTAATATCAAATATTACAATATTTTCACATTCTCCACTTATTGGATTAAACGTAAATCCATCAGGACATCCTTCTCCTACAGTAGGAATCTCATCTACAGAAACTACTGCATTTACAGTTTCATCAATCAATCGTTCACAATTTCCTGTAACTGAATTATATACAAAATTTGGAGGACATTGTGGATCATCTGTAATACCTGTCTTTGTTGTAAGGAAATGATTTATACTAGATAAACAGAGTTCTGGATGCCAATCATGGAATGATATCCAAGCTTCAACTTTAGGATCATAACTCACAGTCCATGAACAATCATCAAAATATAAAGGATCTCCTATGTCAATGCATGTTTTTACTGGTGTTGGTGGCGGTACATCTGATCCACAACCCTTTTCTGCAGCATCAAAGCAACCTTGTTGATCTGATGCATCAAAAGTAGTTATACCATTTGCAAAGCCACCCACAAGAGTATTACAATCCGGACACACGTACATTAAAGTGGTTTTAAAAACACTTTTAGCAGGTATGCTGTGACTATCATTAGGATTTGAAATATTATCTAGAATTACAAAGCAATCTTCTTCAGTATCAAATATAACTTGACCTAGCCATTCTTCTTTTAATTCAAAATCTTTCTTACATACATACATTATATCATCTGTAATATCATATGTAATTTGACACCCAACTCCTATAACTGTATTATCTGCAAGTTCACTAAATTCTAATTCTGGAAATTGTCTAATTAAATTAGATGGTAAATATTTATTAAACCACCATTTCATTCCATTATTTGAAATAGCATTTAAACCCTGACCTTTCTGTTGAAACACTTTACCTTGAGCCTGTGATATAAAGAAGAAACCATAAGGTGTATTAATAACACCCCTCTGACTTTCACATGAGCCATATTCATTTGATATATCAGAATTAACTAAATTTTGAAAAGGTTGGCTAAATAAACCACCATCTCCAATAGTTATTTTTGTATTGTAATCTGTTGTTTCTAATGTATCAATTCCTTGAAACATTTGAGGAGATTGATATGGAAAAAATATAATAGCGCCATTCTTATTTATAGGTTTAATTACATTAACTGGATTTTTAAAATCTCTATAATTGTTAACCAAAAATACACGCCAAAAATCTTTCTTTGCTTCCTTCTGAGATTGTAATGAATATATTAATCTTTTAGGATAATGTGAAAAACACGTCTCGGCTATTTGAGGATTGTAATCTCTGGGCTGAACATTTCCAGCACCCTTTGTAAGATTTGTAAGAAATCTACTTGCGCTTAATGAATAATCATATTTATAAACATTATCTTCCTTTACTATTTCAGCATGAAACATTTCATCATATGCTTGATATCTAAAATTATCATAATGCCTTCCCTGTGGAGTATTATCCCAATCTCTATTTGCAAGGTTTATTTCAGATTCAACAAAGAAGTCTAATACACCATTACAATGGGTGTACATAGCGCCCACTTTCATTGCAAATAAACTATTTCCATCATCGTCATTTCCCAATACTGAATCTAATCCAGTTACGCAATTGTTTTCACCTCTATCTAAATAAAATAGATCATTAGGAAGAAGATTCTGCATAGCACCGCCAGTACCTAATATTCCCTGTCCAATAATATTTAAAAGATTAGCCCATTTTGAAGTATCAAATTTTCTTGTGTCCATCCAATACCTTGGATATGGTATATTAATTCTTTGTAGGTAGTTGTATGGAAATTGATCTGGTTGCCCTAAAAGAAAATCACTAAATATGGGCATTATAACTTTTTCACTATATCTACCAACATATGTATCACCTGTAAATATAGGACCTGTTGAATATAAGGCTCTTTCTGGTCTTTCTAAATCAATTTCATAAATACAATCATTCATTACAACTTGCTTTATCCCATCAAGTTGTCCATATTGATTTTCAAAATTAAATTTTAAAGCTCCATACAATGCAGAAATAGGCTTGTACTGCTTACCTTCTGGATTAGCCATCCAACCTGGATCTGCATTTCCTTGACTATCTCCCCCTATAACATACCTAGATCTATCTGCTGGTGCACCCAATCCATTAGGACCGTTAGGTATTGGCAAATCAATATGAGATTGAATTGCTACAGTATCTGGTCTAAATAAATTATTTATTTTAAATTGATTTGCCAAAGTATTATTTGCGGCATTTATTGAATTAGGATTAAAATTTTGAAATACATTTCCTATATAATTTGATAAATTGTTTCTAGCTCTAAATGTAGTGCCTTCTCTAGTTTTATGGTAATTAGCAAAAAGACCTGCAGAATTATGTTTATATGCAAAATCTTCAGGTGATACAAGATTGTATAATAAATCTATAACTTTTTGAGCCCCAATAGCAATTTGAGCTCCTGAATTTATAAAACCTAGTAGTGCTTTAAATATAATATTTAGTCCTGAAGTATCTGAATCTTTTACATATTTTGTTTGTATATCTCCAGAGACCATTCCAGGAGAAACTATTGCTGCTTGTGCAATACCAAACACTTTTTGAGCCCCATCTGAAGTGGCTCCACCAGCTCCAAATAAATCTGTAAGTTTAGTTGCTTCCTGCAAAGCAATTTGAAAGCCGCTATTTGCTCCTGAGTTAGCGCCTTGAGCAGCGGCAGCAGCGGCAGCGTATGAATTGTATCCAAGGAAATTTGAACCAGAAGAACCAAATCCTCCCATAACCCAAGCAGGCAGATATGGTGCTCCAGCATTTTCAGCACTTTCCACAACAGTTTCTTGTGTTCCTTGCAATTGATTAATAGCATATCCTGTCCCAAGAATACCAGCTATAAGAGCACCTGCATTTCTAAGTAGTTTGTTCTGAGGATGCTTTTCTGATTTTATAAAATGCCCTTCACTAACTCCAGAAACAGCTCCATATATTCTAATCTCATAAGGATTTAAAAATGGTTTTCTAAACATTAACTCCGGAGAATGAAATGTAAATACATCTCTTCTAAATCCAGTTAGAGGAGGAAACTTAGTTAAAGAAGCCTTATTATTAGTTGGCCCATAAAGACCATCTGCACATCCATCTGTTCTAGGTAAGGGATCTACAGCAAAAAGATTATAGCCAGGGCCACTGCCTCCAAAGTTACCACTTTGATTAGCTCTACTTCCATCATAATGATAAACATCATCTCTTAAATCATTATATGGAAAATTTGGGTATAGTCCTTTTGTAGGTCCGAGTGTGTTTCCATCTTGATCAGGTATCTCATACTCTCTCATATTTCTAAATAGACCTTTTGCTAAAATAGATTTAGCTCCTTCTCTAGATCCTCTTAAAATTTCATACCCTGCTATATTTTCAATATAGGTTCCATCATTATATCTAGGTCTGGTTATATCTGAAAACTCAACGCCCAGCAATCTTATTGTACTTCCATTTCCAGCTGATAAATGCAAAGAAGGATGGGTTTCTTCTGTTGGCATCTTATGATGTCTTATCTCTTTACCACACAAATCAAAATTTGGATTAGAAGTATCTCCAATATTTACTCCAGTTATAGGATCAACATAAGATGAGTCCCATATTTCTGGCTTAGTTGCAGGATATTTTTCTGTTGATTGCCAATAGGCCATCGTACCTCTTTGAATAATTGTTCCTCCATTACCTGTTGGAGTACCAGGTCCACCTTGAGCCTGCGTAGCTTCTGCTGTATTAAAAATCTGAAAATTATATTCAGGGTCACCTAAGCTTATTCCAGGTGCAGTTCCTATATCTCCACCACTTGACATTGATTGCTGAAATTGATTTTTTGCTGATGCAGAAGGTGGTCTACCAGGAATATGATATGATGATGATTTTTCACCAGTATTATATATCCATCTTATAAAAAATGAATACACCTCATCTCTCATAAACTGCGTTTCATTTCCTCCTTTAAAATAATAATTTGCATCATATTCTGCAACAACCCAATTAGTTGTAATTTTATTAGCCAAAGGTTGATAGTTAAAATCAAATTGTTCTGTTGGTCCTTGTCTTATTAACCAATCATTAACAACATACATTGATTCTGATTTTTCATATGCAGGACTTCTTGAAAATAAAAGCTCTACACCTATAGCCGTTAATGCAGGATCTATAAAATCAATTGATATATTAAATTGCTCTGTACTATAAATGCCAATTTTTCTTGCATCTTTTTGGCCTTGATTATCTGAAAGAATAACTAATTCATAATACTCAAAATTTTTGTCTAAATTACTTATTTCAATATCTAAAGAACCTCCATTAATGTCATGTGAAAATAATGCTTGTATATTTGATACACCTATATAATCTGTTACTTTTTGTTCATTTACTGTATATGCTATATATGCTCTATAGGATCCATTTCTTAATTGTCCACCATCTTTAGCTTTTGTGAGTTTTACACAAGGCACATCCATTAAAGGAGCCAATCTTATTTTTTCACAATTCAATACACTTGTATCCTCATATAAGATGCAATCTGCCCCTGGTGCAGAAACCACTTCTTGTATGTAAGGTATATCATCAATGTTTAAAGTTCTTGATGGATTATTACCATCATCCCAATATATTTGCCATGTGCAATCATAATTTTCTTTAGATGCCCCGGTAATTAAATACTTTCTATTAAAGTTTAAACAAGGATCATTAACAAGAAGATCATATTCACATTTGCTATCATCAAATAAACCTATTTCAGAACTAGTATCATCTGTTGAAAATATAACCCATTGATCTCCGTATCTATGTATAGCACCTATTATAGTATATGGAACTTTAGCGCATTCTATATTAGCAGGCTCATTTCCTATTATACCTATATCTCCATCTACAGAATTATTTGCAGCATTTCTAGCATGGCCCCATTGTTCTTTTGGGACAAGTCCAGAATAAATATCTTTCTGCATTCCCTTAGAAAAACTGTTTGTTTCAACTTGGGATCCAGAATTTGAAGGCGGATTACTTTTCTTTTTTTTTGCCATTTTTAAGAAAGATTATAACTAGGGTTTCCAGCTGGAGGATGACTTAAAAACATATTATAATAATTATGATGTTGAGCTCGTCTGTTTAAGTTCCATAGTTTACGCATCTCTGCAAAATCTGGTGTATTAACAAAGCTCAATGCATTGTTTCTAGCTGCTCTTAACTTTTGTGTAATAAGACCTAATTGTTGAGAAACATTTTCTCCAGCAAAAAGCATGTTTTCAAGTAGCCTTTCCTTTAATGCATACTCATAATATTCATTACAATAAGGATGATCTAAAACTAAAAGATTACCATTATGATCTTCCATTGCTCCTTGATAGCTAAGATAAACTTTACCTGTAGTAAAGCTTGTAAGTAAGAAACCATCTTTTATTTCAGCAATATCTGAAGCTTGTAATCCAACATCCACGCAAGTATCACATACTTTATTATTAACATTTTGAATCCTTAAAGATGCAAATGCTGTAAATGTTCTCCACTTAGCTGGAGCTATTCTTTGAACTAATTGATGTTCATTTTTACCATCACAAGTTTTAATCACACATACATCTCTACAAGTAGGATCTTCACAAGGGCCAGACTCACCTGGAGCTGGAACATAAGGTACATCATTAAATGTTTCTACATGTGTTCCTGATGGAGGTCTATCTGCAATAGTATATTCACCACATCTAAACGCATAATTTAAAAAATTAAAATCTTGAGGTAGTTTAACTTTTCCATGCTCTACATCTAAAACTACTTCATGAGTTCTATGAATCTTCAATCCAAGATCATAATTAACTCTAGTTGCAACCTTAATTAAAGGTGCTGGATCAATCATATTTTCAAGTGCATAGTTTGCAAAGTCAACAGTTACATCTTCATATAATGATTCAAAGGTTCTATATTTATGTGATAGGCTCATATCTTATCTATTTATATCTACTTTATTATCTCCATCTACAACTGGAATTTGAACTGTCATCATCATTGCTTGGACTACCTGAACTTCAATCTCAGCAAATAATGATTCAGGAATATTCATATCTTGCTCATATCTAGGAACACATTGTTCAGCTTTATCACAAAGCCATGCTCCTATATCATCATCAAAAACACCTTCAAGTCTAACTGCATCCCAATCAATATTTGGTAAATAGATATAACCATCTAAAAACCAAAAATACTTTGTATTGTTATATTTAAAAGAAGTTGTTTTAGTTATTGAAGTGAAAGTACCCGGTTGAGTTGCTTGAGCTTCTATGGAACTATCAATAGAACTTACCGTCCTAATTAATGGTCCCCAATAACCTTCTATCATTTCAGGAATTTTTTCTTTACTCCTTTTGACAGTACAATGGCTTTGTACTCCAGAACAGTGTGCTTCTACTTTATCTACATCAATCAACTCTATATATGGAAGACTTTTCCATACAGCATTAAACTTCATAAGTTTATTAGCAAAGTCTTGCCTTCGCATCAAAACTTGAGCATACTTTACTATTAGACTATACAAGTATCTATCTGTAACAAACGCATCTTGGACTTCAGCTTTTACCTGACCCCTTACTCTTGATATAGCTTCATTTATTTTTGTTGCCATTATTGTTTATTTTTCAAATTCATTATACGCATCTAATGATGCTTTGCTTGTAGTATCTTTATACAAATGTGAAATCTTATATTTGTTTTGTATTACTATATACTTAGTATAATCTTTTGGATATTCTTTAGCTACCGTTCTTTTAAATTCCCTAGTAGCTTGAAACTTCCATAATTCTCTATTTTTAAATTTATATTTTGCTGAAACATTTGTATAAAATATCTTACCTAAATTACCATCTGTTTCCCAATTATCATTTTGAAGCATTTTGCCATGTTTTGTAGAATCTGCATAATTGATATTTTGCTTTTTATATTTTGAAGGAGAACATGTTCCTATAAATAAATAACCTAATGAATTAGGTAGCTCAACACCATCTCTAAATTTAATTACACCATTCCACAATGCCTTGTTATATAATTTAATTATTTCCTTCAACTTACCATTGTCAATCTCTTCATATAAAGGGTATTTGGTTTTAAATTCCTTTATTGTTTTTTTATTTAACAGACCTAATTTTTTCTCTCTAAATCTAGGAGCATTAAGATCTGGTTTTTTAAAAGTATTATTCATGGTACTTATTTATAATTTACAAAAAAAACAGCACTTAAAAAAGTTAAACCTTGTATATTAATCTGCTGTATAAGTTAGTTCGCTTATATTTCCTTTAGTTGGAGATTGTAATTCTAATTTACCAGATCTCCTATTTCCAACAAATTTATTACTATAATGATAGTAATCTGTTTTACCAAGACTTGGTAGTGTTTTATGTATAAAGCCTGCTGTTTCAGCAGTTGTCATATATTCTATTTTACGTTCTGTATGAAAATGTCCTGTAAACAAAGTTCTATGAACAGTTTTACCCCATTCATTAGGAAATTCTGTAGCATAAATTAAAGGTGTATTTTTACTTTTTTTATCACCGTGTTCAAAACCATTAAAGTTTTTATGCCATACATGAACTTTTCTTTCTTCATATTTAACATCCCAAGTTATTTTATCAGAATCTATAGCTTTAGATAAAGCATGTACTAAATGAAATGAAGATAATCTATCATGATTACCTGGTATATAAACTATAGTTATATGTTTAACATAAGTTAATAAAAATGCAATAGCCCAAATCATTGCATCAAATGCTTGTATATAAGCTTCTGTAGCTGTACTACAGTTATCTACAGGTGTTCCACTTGTTGTTGTACCATGAAATGTATCCATGTTGATTAGATCGCCCCCTACAACAAAGAATAATTCTTCAATATTATATGCAGCTGTACCTCTTTTCATAAGGTTGATGATTGTATCTTCAAAGTCTTTATCTACTGTTTCATTTCCTTCTTTTCCAAAATGTATGTCTTGAAGAGACATTACTCCACAAACCTGTTCTCTATCCGGAGATATTGAATATCTTTTTGTTTTAGCTAAATCAGGTATTGTATATTTCTTTGGATGCCAATTTTCTAAAAGTTCTTTTAAGTGATCACTTTCAGTCTCTTTAATTTGAGTAACCAATGCTGATATACGCCAATGATCAGACATTTGTTTATTCCAATATTGAGAAAGCTTCCATTTGGTAGTATCAATATTTAAAATTGTAATTATTTCTTCAGCTGATTTTGCTTCATTTGTAGATCTTCCAGAAATTCTAGCTTCTCCTTTTTCTAGATCTACTGATATATCAGCATTAGTTCCATTATACTTTTTTCCTAAAATTTTCTTTTTATTTATCCACTCTTTTTGAATTTCTTTTTTTAATCTTAAAAATTCTGATTTAGATATGCCTAATTTTTTTGAACAATAATCAGCACTTTTTTTCCACCTAAATGTATCCTTAACTTTATTTTTAATATTTTTCATGGCACTAAATTAATAAATATTTTATGAATATACCAATAGCATTTAAAAAAGAAGCCCAGCGTTAACCAGGCTTCCAAACTTTAGCAATAAAAAACCAACAAATTATTGCCTCTGTTATAGTAATATTGTGATTAATATATCCATGCTATTGCAAGCATCTACAATATAATTCTAAAGGCAAGTCTTTTTTCTAACTGTCAATGAGTAGCATGATTTTGCTGCACATTCTGCACTAACTCTAAAGTCATATTCTGTATCTGGAGTTAATCCAATGACAGTCATAGCATTTGTTGGTGCTGGAATAGGAGATAATATAATCCAAGTTGAACTTGTTGATTCTTTATATTCAACATTATAGTTAATTGCATTAGCGCTTACATCCCAAGTAAGACCAACTGACATACTTGTTAAACTTATGAATGATAAATTAATAGGGCTTAAGCAAGCCGTCTCTTCTCCGTAATTGGTGCATTCGTTACATGGTGTACATCCTGGCATAACTCTTTTTTTTTTAAATATTTGTATTATTAAATTTGATATTATATAATTTTTATTAAGGGCATTCAATTAAAACCCATTGAGTACCATCCCAATATCTAGTTGGGCAATTTGCTGGATCCACTCTTTGCCAAGTATTGGTACTATCCATAATATTAACATTGCAGTCACAGGGGTTTACCCAATTAGTTCCATCAAATATTTGATATGTTTCTACACAAGAACAAGAGTTAGGAGCAGTATATAAACCTGGAACTGTCAAATTACAAGCGGGTTCAGCACCAAAGATAGCTGTTACATCAACAGGAAGTCCATCTGCGGGTAGTCCTGTTAATAGGCAATCTTGGGGACTTGATGTTATTGCAAAAGTTTGACCATTTACAATTAGATTTCCAGCAGCAGGTGCATTTGTATAAGTTACTTCAACTGTTACTGAATAAGTATTAGTTTCAGGATTGCATGGAAAACTCTCAACTATAGAAAGACTTGAAATAGCACAAGGTCCATTTATTGAGGGAACAATTACCTGAAGATTCCTGTTTGTTGAAAAAGTACATTCTGGAAAATTAGGACAACCAAAAATCATCAACGGATCATTAGGATCAAAAACATTAAATATATTTGGTTGTGAAAACGTTGGACCAACTGTTAGACTGTAAAGTTCGGAAGGATTTAAATTACAAGGCCCATTATAGCCCACATTAATAATACCAGAAGAAAAAACATGATTTTCTGGAATAGTTAAGACAGTATTTCCAACAGTCCATGCAAATTCTGATGCATTTACCTGTACAACAAACCAATGATTAACATTTGCAGGGAATGCACTATAAAATCTTATCTTTACGGTATTAACATCAGCCCAAGTTAAAGGTTGTCCTAAATCAGCTCCTTCTTTGTTTCCAAATAAAGTTATTGTAATCTTAAATTGATTATTTGGATAACCACAAGGAGCACCAAAGAAATCACTTAGTAAAGTACCACCACCTGTATTTCCATTAATAGGATCTGAACCAAACTCTCTTAATTCTGCTATACCAAAATCTACACCCCAAGCCATGTTGTAATTTTTTATTTATTTTATTAAGGACAAATTTCTATCCAAAGATCTCCTGGTTTAAATGTATTACTTCCCGGTATTCCGTTTACACCAAATCCATCAATAGTTCCATAGTTAGTATTAAAATCTGTTTGATCTGGTTCTGTATTTTGTATAAATACAGCTATACCTCTACCAAATAATCCATCTGTTCCATCTGTTCCGTTTGCTCCATTAGTTCCATCTGTACCATCAGTACCGTCTATACCATCATTTCCTGCTATCCCTTGTATCCCTTGAGGACCTTCTGGACCTACATTAGTACTAGGAATTACTACAGGGGGTGGACATCCACATTTATCGTCACAATTTGCCATAATTCATTTTTTTATTTAATTATTTAAAAAGCCCTAACTGCACGAACACTGTAGGCATTGGACTTATTGATGTTGGCCGAGGTTCCAAAGATGAAATTTAAGATGAACGCAGTTGTCGTATTGTACTCCGTGCTACTCCAATAGTAAGCTGTTGTTGAGAGTAAGGTATCTCCTCCTGCACGTAATGCTTTGTTGGTATTAAACCTGTTGTCATATAATAAATTTAACTCATCAATACTTGGTAAGTACCAACCTGCTCCTAAACTTGTAACATAAGTTTCAGCGTCACTAAGTGTCATTAAGTTAGTATTAAAATCACCATCTTCTGATCTGTCTGCACCGGTTAAAGTTCCTGTTGCTTGCCAGTTTGTAGTTAATTGTTCTGTTTTATTTACTATTAAGCCATGTTCTACACCAAGATTATCTTTCCACAAGTGATAAATAATTCCACCGTCAAAATCTTCTCCTAAGTAATGAGTAAAACCACCTGTTGCATAGCTCGGAATATTTAACACTCCACCCAATAAAGTTGATGCTCCTGAAGTACCAGTTGTAGTTAAACTTGTAACAGCCCCATTAGTTCCATCTGTACCGTTTGTTCCGTTTGTTCCATCAATACCGTTAGTGCCATCAGTTCCATTTATTCCATCAGTTCCATTTATTCCATCAGTTCCATTTATTCCATCTGTGCCATCTACACCATTTAATCCTGGAATAGTTATAGGTGGTGGACATGGGCATCCTTTATCATTGCAATTTGCCATTTTTTTATTTTTTATTAATTTGAAGATCTAAAGCAGTAAATGAACCTTGACCTAGCAACTGTATAGTTATATCGTCTACTAAAAAGTCTTGTGAAGCACTTAGAGTCTGTATACTATCAAGAACTATTGATTCCCTAACAATACCAAGGACAAGATCTGCAAAATCAATATTGAGTCTAGTATTAAAAGTGGTGCTAGTTAAATAAGTGAAATCAATACTTATGTGTGCAATTTCTTGACTTGTTGAGCTAAACAAATAGGATGTCTCATTAGTTATATCACCACCACCAATAGTTACATTTATAATATCAGTAATGCTATTTGTATTTTTTAATACAGCACCTTTAACCGAAAGCACATCTCCAACCTGATTTAAAGTGTTTGCTGGCATGGTATACGTCTTACTGCCCAATAATGATAATGTAAGGTTAATTGCACCCTCTCCAACAAAATCATTATGAAGAGAATTATCAGGACATATTGGAGGTGTTGAAAACACTATAGTATCTACAGGAACACTAGGACCTCCGGGTGATTCTTTATAATAAGTGACTGTATATGTTCTTGTTACACAACCTGAAGGTTCTTCTACAGAATCTTCAAATAATACAGATGCTCCGGAAAATGTTGCTATACAGCTTGTTTGAGAAGTTGCTAAAATAAGTTTTTTAATAACTTCATCCATTCTGTCTCCTATCTTAATATCAAATTCACAGATATCTGGACCAGGCCAAGATACGCAATTTGCCAAAGATATTTCTTCACATGTCTCTCCATCACAACAATCTGTATATGAACAAGGATTAGTTAATGCAGGATCTAAGCAACCGCATGGTTTATTTGAATTACATTTTGTACAATTACAAGCCATTTTTTTTTATTTTATTATTAAGGTGTACAAAGAATACATTCTGTATATGTACTATCTAAGTTAGCAATAAGTTCAAAAGGTCCAGCAGAACAGTTATCATTTATAGTAATACATTTAGAAGTTAAGGTGTCCCAACTTAATCTTCCACCACTTGCTGGATAAGTTGCTCCATTATTTGTTAATTTCATAATTGTACCATTGCCAATATTACCACATAAGTAACCTGGTATTCTAACATAATATACATCTCCATTAGCACAATCTCCTACCTCAAATATATTTGATGTAGGTATAGTTGCTGCTGGATATGCGTTAGCATCATCTTTTATTGCTCTTGTTAATGTTTCAGTAAATTGTGTATTAGTACCAAGACTTATTTCATTTATTATTTCAGAGCTATTTTCTTGATCTAACAAAGCAAGCATTCCTAAACCTGCATTATCAAATAATTGAGTTATTGTATTAGTAGGTGTAGTAGCGCCCGTGTAAGGCATCGTTGGAGCAAATCCTTGCAACATAAAACTTGTAACATCTACCGCTGTAGGAATTCCATATTTACTTGGTGGAATTAATTGTGCAGTATAAGCAGCCATCATTTGAAGTATGTTTGCAGCGTCAGCACCACCAGAATCATTTACAGTTAAAGGATATAATACTATGCTTAAACCTTCTATAATTTGATTTTGAGTAATGTTTAAATTTTGAGCCCATATGCTAGATTGTGTGCCGGTAAGCATATCTTTAAGCGCATCATAATCTTCTTTATATTCAAGAGTAGGTTGTGCTGTTAGACCACTACCATATCCAGCAGCTAAAGTTGAGTCATGATAAGCTCCTTCAGAACTATTAGAAAGAATCAACATCATTGCTGCATTTTTATATACAGGTACTCCTCCAGACCATGAAGTTGGTAACGCCTCTAATGCTTGCCAACTTAAATTAGCAGATTGAAGCCAACTTGCTCCATCATCAACAAAAGATTTAGGATAGCTTGCCCATCGTGGATCATCTGTTGGAATAAAGTAAACATTTCCTGAATATCCAAATTCAGCTATCCAATAATTAATTAACTCTGATATACCTAATTGAATTGACGTTCCTTGTGCAGCAGTATAACTATTAGCATTAATATATACATATAAATCTTGATCAATATATCTTAATTTAGTTTTAGAATTTTTATACTGAACTTGAATTACTGCAGTTGCTAATGAGCATGCTCCTGCTCCTGGAACAGAAGGTTGAAGTTGAATTTGAAAAGTATCTGCATAATCAGAACCACCACTTGGATTAATTGCTGTATAAATAAATTCATTAGTATTAGTGCCCTGAACTACTGTACCAAGAACTGGATTAGTAAAAATTGTCATTTCAGGTTCACCTGATCCTAGCACGTACGGTACTGTAACAGTAACTGAATCACCATCATGTCCACATAATACTTGAATTGGATCTGTTAATATAAAAGTTGGGCAAGTACAGCATTCAACTATAGTTCTTACAGATTGAGTTGCATTATCCCAACCAGCATAAATATATCTTGTTCCAACATTTGCAACCTCTCTTTTTCCAATATAAAACCAATAACTATCTGCAGAACCACCAAATACAGTATATGTAGAAGGACCGCAGTTTAAAAATTGTCTTGCAACTTCAATACCTGCAGGACAGCCTGTAGTTATAGAAGTAATAGCGCATTCAGCAGGACTTTGAATTGTTGTCCAAACTCCTGTTGCAAAATCATATCTTATAATTGAAGGGACGCTTACTATTGGTCCAGTACATGCTGTTTGTACTTGTATATAAACTGAACCGGATGTTTGCCCTGTTGCAATTATTCTTGAGCCATCTATACCAACATTTGAACCTATATAAGTTATTCCATTTACACTATATGATATTTCAGCACTTACAGGAGAAGGTTCTGTACCATAACTAACGGTTACTTCAACATCCCCTGGAGTACCTAAATAATCCATTACAGGATTTGATAATATAGGTGAATCACAAGGAACGGTTGCGCCAACATTTTCTGATTTAATTATTGCTGTATTAGGATCATACCAATATCTTGTTATAGCTGGACCATCATCATATAAGCCTAAATAAATATCTCCAGTAACTGGAACACTTGTTGAAGGTGTAGTTACTTCTAAATCAATACATGTAGCTCCAGGTATAGTTGTTGTTTGGGCTGGACACGTAACCATGCTGACTCCTTCTGTCTCAACGGATACTACAATAGAATATGTTTCTCCTGCAAGAGGTTTTGGAAAAGTATAACTTACTTGTCCTGATTGATTATTGAGTAACACATTGCCTATTACTACACCAGTAGTAATACTTGTTGCTGATATTCTATATGAAACTGTAGGTCCCAGTAGATTTACAAAACTTACACCAATACCAAGACTAGTTCCAGTAACGGTAACTGTAGGGCATGGGACAGTTAACGGGATGATAACTTGTTGTTTGTCTGCACATTGTGAAACACCATCTGTAACGCAAAATGGAATACTTAAACTTAATGATTGCAATCTATTTAAAGATGTAATATCAATATTAGCTCCTCCCGTTGCGCCAGTTAAATTAGAGACTGTAACAGCTTGATTTACAAAACTACCATTAGAATCAGTGATTGTAATTACAGTTGATCCACCACAATCTATAAAACCTTGCGGAAGTATAGTTCCTTGAAAATTTAAATTTACTTTATCTACAATACCAGTACCAGAACTATCTATAACATTATATGTAAAAATAAAACTTACACCATCACATTGAGTGGGTGCGTTAGCTTGTATGCTAGCAACAGCTGAATATAACTCATCTATCATCCTCCATTCATTTGAAACAGATTGAGCTAAATTCGCAGGAGAAGTATTCCATCCGGCTATATCCCCAATTGTTCCTGCAGTTGTTAACCTTTTATCTGTAGCACGTATTCCCTGAGCACTAATTGCTTCACCTACTTGCCCTGAACTACCTACTGATTCTAACGTCTTACAAAACTCTGTTTCAAGAGCTAAAAGTAAAGTAGATGAAGTAACCTCTTGACCTTTAAAAAGACAAGATGATACTATCTTCATATCTATTGTATCAAGTGAATTACATGGTAAAACGCAAGCTTCAAGTGTTGCAAGTCTAATATTAATACTATTAATAGCAATGTTAGTTCTCCCTATCGCATCTTCCATATTGCAAATTGCCGTTCCAATTAAAAGCGCCCACTCTGCAAGTGGAAGTTCTGTAATTAAAGGACATGACTCACAAGATCTATATTGCAGGCAATCCGGTAAAGTTAAATCTGGAATGTTAGATTCTATTAAAGCTTGAGCACATACAAAATCTATTATAATTTGAATTGTTTCTTCTAATGTTTCTGGAGTAGATGCTCCTGCAGCCAATGTACATTTTAAATCTAAACCAGCAAGATCTGGATTACAATCACAAGCTGAGTCAATTATTTCACAAAGCTTTGTTGCTAATGCTGCTACTACATCACTAACTGAATCCCCATTGCATAATGCTATACATGCAATATCAGGACCTTGCCAAACTACACAGTTTGAAGAAATTGGACTACAAGGCGCTGTTGTATTAGTATTTGATGGTATCATAGTTTCTATATATAATTATTTTATTCTTTTTCTATACTGCACTCTTCACATTTCTTTATCTTTTCTAAGACCTGTGTTTCAAAATTTATAAGATGTATTAATCCATCTTTATCATTTGGTCTTGAATTAACCATTTGCAATCTTGCAAGAATAAAAACTTGTTCTAAATTTTTAAGAGTTAACTCTTCTGTGTTAGCTGTTTTTTCTAATGACATTTTTTATTTTTTTGGTTTATTTATATTATGCTGCAATTGTTTGTTTAGTTACCCATACTCCAACTTCTCTTTTTTGGTGTAAGAAATCCGCTCCTGCATTTGTTCCAAATCTCCATGAGCCATCTGTAGTAGGATCTCCTAAATAATACCATGCAGTAGTTTGTGTAATTTCAATATCACCCAATGCTTGTATTCTAGAAGCAGAAGATGGACTTGCATTTCCAACAGAAATTTTATCATTTATAAAAAGTAATCCGTCTTCTTTAAATGTCATACCCAATGTACCTATACTATTAATTGCAGTAAAAACATCATCTGATGCATTTGTATTTTTAATTGACACCTTAACTGGAAGACCAGCATTTGTTCCTATTTGTATTCTATCAGTTGAATTTACTAAATGAAATAGATTAGAATCTGTTCCTCCATACATCTTAACATTTCCTGCTGCGGTTCCTTCTATAACTGTACCTGCTAGAGTGCTTATGGTAACGTTTGCAGTTGTTGAGTCTATATGTAATCCATTGGGATCATTTGAACTAATGATATGTCCTTGAGCAAGAGTAGTATATAGGTTCATGGATTCAGTACCCGCAACTATTTTAATTTTAGATCTACCTAATAAACCTGTATTGCTAATTGAAAAAGCAGCTTCACCAACAAAGTTAGCTGCAAGTTCTATATTATCTGTCAGTGTGGCAACTACAGCAGCTGGTATAGTACCATTACCTCCATAAATACCATCTCCAGTAATAGCCGGTATATCAGATAATAAAGCAATAGTTCCTGTATTGTCAGGCAGTGTCCAAGTTTGATCTGAAGTTACTAACGCCTCTCTAGTTAAGATACCACTATTTCCATTACCGCTATCTCTTAGCAATAAATTATCGTTTGATGCAATTGTGCCATCAACATGCAACTTACCTAGTGAAGGTGCATTTCCAATACCTACGTTACCTCCTGGTGCATCTAAAAAAAGCATGAATGGATCACCCACTGAAGTAAATATTAAATCAAACCCGGCCATAGTTACAGTTCTATTACCAATTAAAGTTTGATCAATCACACCTAAACCTTGTCCACTAGCAACTAAAGGATCTGCAACTGTTCCCGCTCCCGTAATTGTAACAGCATCAACCGCTAATTTAATAATAGGGTTTACGGGATCTGAATTATCTGTATTTAAACCCGTAACAGAGTCAACTATACCTCCACCATACGTTGGAATATTTAATACTCCTGAAACTAGAGTTGATGCACCTGTTGTACCTACTGTAGTTAAACTTGTAAATAAAGGATCTGCAATTAGATTAGATTTCTTAATTGCTTTTGTTGTGTAGCCGGTTGAAGAAGCTCCATCAACAACTGCAATAACAATTATATCATTTGGTCCAGCAGAAAGAACTTGATTAGCTGAAAATATTTCACTATACTTAATACTCATTTTTTATAATTTTATTCAACTATTAATACATCATTTAATTCTGTTGAAATTAAAACACTAAGTTCTGTTTCAATTTCCACCTTTACTTCTGACACACATGAAGCTTTCTTTTCTTCCCAATTACAACACTGCTTTTTAATATATATAGCCTGAAGATCATAATAACAACAAGCTGTAAGACCAAATCTTTTGGATTTAAAGTCTTGATATGCTGCATTAGCAAATTCTGTCTCTAATTTTATTTTAGCCGCATTATCCACTACTTACTAAGATTTAACCTTGCCATATTTAATTTTTCTGTCAAAGGATCTGATTTAACATTTGCTTTGGTATTATAAACTGTTAAACATGTTTTATGAACAGTTTTATTATCTGCAGCTTTTGTCTTCTGACATCCGCATGTAAATCCTTTATTACAATGAGCACAATTCATATTATTAGTTTTTATAAGAACCTTGGGTTTTTTGATTTAGAACTAAAACTTGGTGTAGATACTACAATTTCTTCTTTCTTTTTTCTTTTAACAGGCGTTCCTATTCTTCCTTTAGCTGTTTTTGACGTTGTTGTTGTTGTTGTTGTTGGTCTTTTCTTTTTTGGTCCAGCTTTTATTTTACTTACCACTTTTTTGATTACACCATCTTTTTTTGGTCCACAACTTGACTTACCTTTACTTTTAAAATTGCCACTACAAGACTTAGCATTTTTACTATACTTTGTCTTCTTCATTGCCTTTTTCTTCCCTTTACCAGGTCCTCCAGGTCCTTTATTCCCATACATATCTACTACTGCCATTTTCTTTTTTTTTTAGCAATTACCGCTAGTTAAACATAATATTTTCTTTAAGCGTTTTGATGCATAGTTATACATTTCCATTCCTTTATTTGGTGAAATGCAATATTCTACTTCTGCTACAGCAGCATCAATTAAAAGTCTTATATAATTTACTTCATTAATTAATTTTTGTTTTTCTGAAGAAGGTTCGCAATCAGCTAAGTTTAATCCGCATATTACTTCATAATATGAATTTAAAATAGCTGTTGTTCTTAAATGATTATACTCCACAAATACTTTAGTATTTGGAGCTACACTATATCTTATAATATATATACCATCAGGAAGTTCTGTATTTGCAACATTGCAGCCTGTTAATTGTACACCTAATGCACAAGCAGTTAAATTTAAATTAAAATTTGGTTCCACGTCAATTAAAGCAGGCGCATTAAATCCAGGAACTGTAATTAATAATTCTGGACAATCTATAGGAAGTGATGAAGAATACTGACTGGTGTCCCTTACAGATAAGATTTCACATGAAGCAGTAGCAACTTCTAAACTTAAAACATGCTTTCCAGCCATAGTAAATAGATTTATATACTAATAATATACAAAAAAAAAGAGTAGAAAAAAAGAAAGGTGAGACATAATATCTCACCTTTTTTAATTTAAGTATAATTAGACTTTATTTTATAGTCCTGTTTCTACAAGAACAACATTACCAAGAGCTACAGCTTGAGCTGAAATTGCTGCCCATAATGCATCCATATTTGCAATACCTGCTGCATCCGCTGGATCAACAAAAATCTCATATAAGTATTGATCATTATCAAATACTCCACTTGGATTGTTAAATCTAGGAACACTATGTTGCAAGTAATATACCTGGTAGTTAATGCTTCTATCAACAGCTCCTTTAATTGGATCAAATCCTTCAATTTCTTGAATTCTTGAAGAATCTTTATTTCCTTGATTAAAAGGATTTTGCATGTATCTTTCAGTTAATAACAATTGTCTAAGAACTGTTTCACCTGAAGTTTGAGGCATTTGTCCTGGAGTAGTAGTTAAAACACCACAGTCATTACAAGGATTACCTGTTTCATCTAAAATAGATGCAATAATTTGAACAGGTTCTTTGTTGTAGTGATCTCTAGTATCAAAAGAACAATCTCCAAATTTAGTATCAACGTATGCTCCTATAACAGTTGCACAAGCACTAACTTCATCACCTACTGGATCAGTAGAAGGTGTATAAGTACCATCTAAAATTTCTGCAATAGTGTAAGTAGTAGGCGTTGCTGCCACTGTAACTACTATACCAGCAGTAGGTGATTCAGCAACAAAAGGCATGATTAATGGATCTGCTAATAGCATTTGCATTGAAGCAGCTAAAGCCATTGCTGGATCTAAATATTCTTGACCTGTTGCACAACAAAGTCCTGGAAGTGGCCCACCATTAGCAGCAGCATCTCCTGAACTATCACCAATTGCATAAGCATTGTGATTTAAGAAACGTAATGCAGGAGAACCTTTAACATCAATACGTACAAACATATTTGATCCACAAGGAGCGCAAGTAGAACCTACGCAAATTTCTGCAGTTGCTTGAGCTGGAGCTACAGGAGCTGCAACACCAAGTCTTGATACATATCTAAAGTTAATACCTTTAGATTTAATTGATTCTTGATATCCTCCATGTCCTGGATTGTTACCAATTGAATCAGCTGGGTGAAAGTTACCACCTACTAATAAAGCATGATGTCCCGCAGCTGAAATATCTGCTGGAGTATCTACTAAATAGGTTGTTCCATCTACAAGAGCCATCTGTCCTGCTGTAAAAGCAGAAGTAGCTGTAGTGTCAGCTGGAGCAGCACCTACCGCTAACCAGCTTTTACAAAATGAATGATTAAAATAAGCCATTTTTTTTAATTTTTAGTTATAAATAAAAGTTTGTGCTTCATTGCACATATATAATATAATAATAATATTATTATTATCCAAAAGTATTTCTGTTTTTTTTAATTAGATCTTTCTGCTGCTTGTTGAGCTGTTTGCATTTGAGTATAGTTATCTATATCTCCAGATATAATTGAAGCTGCTTCATCTAATATTAATTCTACAATATCATCTTTAAATTCAGACTCTACATCAACTGTAGAAATTAAACCTGTATAAGAATCTAATGTGCCTGTAACCTGAATATAAGTAGGTCTTCTATAATACGTTAAAATAGGATCTACAATATTAAATTCATCAGTATTATAAATCCTGATTTTATTTCCTAATATAGTACAGAATGTTTCAGCCCATTCAAAGTCAGGTCTTTTAAGAGGGTCTCTTAAAGTTAGTTCAACATTTGCTTCTTCAGATAAATAAACTTTAGCTTGTCTTTTTGGACAACATTCATCTTTGAAATATGCAGCAACTCTTTTAAATTCTAGATAATTATCAATAGGAAAATTAGTTGTTTCAAAATATTCTGTTGACTGAACTCCTGTTAATGGAAGTTCTTCTAATAATACTTGCATATCATCAATACGTCTTTTAGAATATTCATCACCTTCTTTATAAATGTTTCCACCATGAAGCTGTCTTCTGGACCATTCTACTGCGGCTTTATTGAAAGCTTCAGTTATTTGCCAAGTTTCAATATTATCATAGTCATTGCTGTCTAATTTATTAAGCCTTTGTTTGATTTTTATTTGAATTGTAGAATTATTCATTGTTTATGCATTCCAGTAAGGTTCAACTTTATTCATCAAAGATTTTAAAACTTCATCATTTTCAGCATTTGATAAGAATGTAACAACTTCACTTGGTACTTTACCTAATCTAATACCGCTATCTAAAGTTTCAATCCAACCTGTTGCTTTTATAAGTATGAATCTATAAAACATAGCATCTTTAACTAGAGCTCTAATTTTAAGATTCTTCATAGTATCACCAGCTGCTGCAATAAATTCTTCAGCCGCTCTTTTCTTATTAGACTCCGTTCCTTTTCCTTGAATATGTGAATCCATATTCTCATAAATAATGTCTAATTGAGTTGAAGCTGTATATTGAACGCTATCTGAGTCAATTACTTTAGCTACATACATTAGCTTACCATTATCCTTTGTATATAAACCTTCTAATTTTACTAGAGCCTTATTCTTAAGTTTGGTGTATTCTGTTCTTGTAGAAATAGTTTCTTGTGCTTGATCTAAATAAAACTTCTTAGGGTTGGCTGCTTTTTTAGCATCCTTTAAAGATTTAGATATCATTGAAAATCCTCCTGCATTGATAGCATATAATTTAATTAAATCATATGGATCTTTTGTAGGATCTAAATAAACAGGCTCATTGCCACATCTTAATTCTATTCTAGACCAAAATTTATCATTGTCAGGCTTTAAGAGAGTTACATGATTCCAAAAATCTTTATCTTCTGGATCAATTATATTTGCAGCAAGTTCAGCTTCAAGTTGAGCTACAGCTTTTCTAATTTCTTTAATTTTAATCTCTCTATCTCCTGGAGCTAATTTTTTAACTTCTGGAGCAAACTCATTTAGTCCGGTCACATATCTTTTAACACCATTCATTTCTAAACATGCTAAAGATTCTTGATGCCACACACCTTCATGTAAAGACATACCGTATGTTTCTAGACCCATATTTTCCCTATCATTATCTAGATAAGGGCGTATAGCCACGGTTTCTTTTTTACCTTGTTGATACTTTTCTACAATTGTGTAATCACTCATTTTTAATTGGTTTTTAAATTATTAATTATTATTTACTCAAAAGTACATAATTATGTACACTATTAATTAATATTTCTAATGTTAGTTTTTACACTAACAAAAGTTAATTGAGTATTCCTAATTAAGCTGTATATACTATTTTTACAAATCCTGCAGTATGGTATAAATCACCATCTATTAATCCTGCTGTTTTTGCAGCAGCATTGTCAAGATAATCTCTAATCAAAATATCTTTACCTACTCCTGTAGATGCAATCATTTTTGAAACATCTAGATTTGTAAACTCCGTTGTTTTTTTGCCTGAAGGCTTTGCTATTGGAAACGTTGACATAATTTTAAAATTTTAAAGTTAAAAAAAAGGGGAGGCGAACCTCCCCAGTTAATTTAGAATGATCCTCCAGTTACTGGGTTTCTCATTACAATTTTCAGAACCTTAGTTGGATCTTTCACCCAAATAGCTGGCATACATTGAGTCATATAAACTCTGTAACCATTGAATTGTCCAGTAGAAGCAAATCCTTGCGTTCTTCCCATATAATCCATTGTACCATTTTGGTAGAACCATTTAAGTTGATTATCCCAAGAAAGTTTCAACAAGTGAATGTTGTCATTTCCTTCATCAGTTACATCAAATATAATAAAGCTAAATGAGCTTAATGGTCTTCCATCAATTAATGGATTCTCAATATCATTTGTATGTAAGTTGTCAAATGCTGGGTTAAGTACAAACTTAACGTTAGCAAGGAAAGGAATAGTAAAGCTTGTATAAGCAAAACCATAATCTAAATCCATACCTGATCCAGTTACTGCACCAATATCAGAAGCATTTTGAACTAATCCAGAACCATATACTTCATCAGCAATAGCTTTGTTAATTAGTTGCATACCACCAATACCTGTTTGTACAATAAGTTGACGTTTTGGATCTGGACCTTTAAATTCAACTTTACCTTGGTAAAAGTTATATAATTCAGATTTAAACATATCAAGTGTAAAACTAGATTTGTTATATACTCTTTTAAATGAGTTGTCTAATTGAGACCAAAGACCAACTGATAATCTAATATCATCTGGACCATCTTGTCTAATTCTACCACCTTTACCCCACATAAGGTAAGTTTCAATATCATTAGCAATCTTGCTCAAGTGAGCTGCCTCCATGTTTGTAACAAAAGTTTTTGAAAGAGTTCCATTTTCAAATGCATCTCTAGCACCTGCTTTACCCATATTCCCTACTAATTCTTCAATAGAAGAAACAGATGGATTATTAGGATCTTGATCAAAATTTCTCCAGATCTCAGTTACCGGTACTGTACCATCAGCACTCATTCCACCTTTAAGCATTAAATCTGCTCTAGAAGAAATTGAATAATGTACGTGTGCTTCTGCTCCACCTACAAAGTTGTAGAATTCACGGAAACCAGAACCTGTTTCAATATCAGAGAAACGTTCTCCATATTCACCTCTAGCAGAACCTTTTCTAAAATACTTAGTTCCTGGAACCAAATACAAAGAAGCGTCTAAAGAAGCTGCATTGTTATTGTTTACTAATTGAACAGTGTAAATGAATCCATCACCTGCAGGGATAATATCTTCTGCTGTAATGTACATTTCAAGTCCATTATACTTATCATAAGTAATAATGTCACCATGTCCAAAAGTCCTTTTAGAAAGTTTAATTCTAAAAGTAGTACCATCTGCACCAAGATCATTTGCTGCTTCAAGGTTTGAAACTATAAACGGTAAATCTTGAGCAATTGGTGTTTGCCATTTGTACTCACCACGAGCGTTGTCTACCATGATTGTATTCTTTCCACCAAAAGAAGCCATTTGATATAAAGGCATTTCCACTTTTTGTGTCATTGCCCATAAATCAACAGGTCCCATATCCATAGGCTCAGAAGAACCGAGCATATTAGATAAGTGATAAGAATCAACATGAGAGCTTGCGTTGTACTGAGTGTCCCGCAAGAAAATTCCATTGTTTAATACTGGAGTTGCCATAATTGATTGTTTTTTGTTTGTTATTAATTTATATTATTTGATTATTAAATCCTTTTAAAAATACTATTAGGTCTGGATAACTTTTTTGAAGTTCTACCTTTTGACCTATTAGCTTCTTTCTCTGTTTCTTGCACACCTAGAGAACTTGAGGTTTTATTAGATTGTTCTGTCTTTAACTTTCTAACTGTTTTTGCAATATTAGCTTGAGCACCTTTCTCCATTATTTTACTTTTATATCCATTTGGATCTGAAAGTAACCATAATGCTTCAGTGATCAATGTGTAATTTGGTTCTTGAAATTGATATTTTTCTAATAAGTGTCCTAGTAGATTTGTGTTTTTACCACTAACTGATGGATACGCTGGTTGAACTAATCCATTATATAACATAGATTGAGTTCTTTTATCAACTTTTATATCACCTATCTTACCATCCTTTAATGTATTATATACATTTGACATATATTGTTTAGATGCATCAGCTTGTTGTTGTTGCTTTAATTGTTGTTCTTGTAATTTTTGACCAACAATTTTTTCTTGCATCTTATCTAATTTTGGTTTAAACTTAGATGCTTGACTTTCAAGCTTACCAAGATCTTTCCAAATTTCAATTTCTTCATTAATTTCTTCTGGTGTACCGTAGCCCGTAGAGCTTAAGTATTCCATTATAATTTGTTCTTGACCTCTTTCTGTAGTTGAATCAAGATCATATGTATCTTCTGCCTGACCTAATGTCTTAAAAAGACTTTTTAAATCTGTACCACCGTCTGCAACATATCTTGCTGCAACTTTTAATTCATTAGGAAGAGCATCAAAAAACTGTTTAGGAGTTTCACGTCTTACTTCAGCTCGTGCTTCTTCTATATTAGCTTCAATTAATTCTTCAAAGTCTTTTGCATTATAGTCTTCTAATGATTTTCCGTCATCATCAAATGCAAAGAGTTTTTCTTTTTTTACAAGTGAGCTTATTAGGTCATTCATTCCAGATATAGTTTTCCTACCTCTGGTTTCAGGTTTTTCTAAATCATCTTCTTCTTCATCTTCTCCTTCTATGCCTGCAATGATATCCTCTCCTTTAGTTTTAATCTCTTCATCTGTATGCTTAGTTTCAGCATCTGGTAAAGTAGAATCTTCTTCTTCTGATACCTCTTCTTTATCTATAGGTTGGTCAAAAGTCATATCAACAGGTGGTCTAATTGGATCCATCATGTTAGGCTTTGTATCTTCTGGTAAAGTTACATTGTCTCCGCTGGGCCCAAAGAGCTCATCAATATTAATTTCTTCTTTTGTTACTGTTGTATCCACGCTATTAGTTTCACTCATTTTTGTTGGTTTAATTGTTTGTAATGAACTTATACATATAATATAAGTCATTCTTTTTATATAAACTTATATTATTTGAAATAAAGTTTAAGTTTTTTACAGTTATATAGCTAACGTTATTTTATGTATATATATTTTAAGTTTATTGTTTGCATGCTATACGTTAATAAAATCTTCAATTTTAAGAACATATAAGAGTGGTGCTGACCATTCAGAGTCAGGGCATCCTGCACAACTATATGGAGGTATTGAAACAGTTTCACCAACAACAAAAGTTTGAGAATTTACAAGTTGTACATTTACTGCAATTAAACCACTTACAATTTGTACATTTACATCAGCTGTAGCACCACTCGTTAAACCAGTCATAGTTTGACCAGTAGTTATACCAGTTCCAATAGTTGTACCAGCAGTAGTCCATGGTGATGGTGGTAATGGTGGTATTTGGGCTTGACCTAAATTTCCAGTAGGTATCTCTCCAGAAAAAACTGGATCTACAAGTTTAAATACAACTTTTAAAGCTCCGGCTGTATGATATATATCACCTTTACTTAACCCTGCTACCTTTGCAGCAGCATTAGTTGTATAAGCTTTAGTTAATATATCTTTACCGACTGATTCTGAAGCAATTATTTTAGAAGCGCTTAAATTTGTAAATTCAGTTGTTTTATTTAAAGATGTTCTCATATTTTATTATTTTTTATTATTTTTTTTTATACCGGACCACCGTCCCCAATAATCCACCCAAAACTAATCATATTCGCTCTTGCTGTTGCTGGAGCACCTGCAGAATATTTTGCATCACATGCAGTAAATTGTATACCAGTTGTTCCTGGTACTACATAAGCGTTCCAACCTACTAATAGTAAATCATAGTTTGCAGTTGAAAATGAACATGACGCATAAAACATTTTATTAGCACTACCTCCAGCTCCAGGAACAAGCATACCTGAAATATCCCAGTTACTTAGGTCTTGGTCAAATGGAGAAGTAGCAAACATAAATCGCATATTAGTAACATTACTCACATCCCAATCACTGACATCTTGATTAAATGAGGTACTTTGAAACATAG
>Ga0233412_10000021_pt1 | contig 99072 bp, 108 predicted proteins | sample Na_anoxic_4_MG_FD_180667 | JGI IMG/M metagenome (GOLD analysis project Ga0233412, IMG submission 180667) | Seawater microbial communities from Saanich Inlet, British Columbia, Canada - Na_anoxic_4_MG | ecosystem: Environmental > Aquatic > Marine > Inlet | place: Canada: British Columbia... | reverse complement strand
TACTCAATGTTTTGAATCAAACAATGTAAATTATTTTAATGAGATTAAAAGAGCATTCAACGACAGTCATTTTTACCTAAACGATTTAATGGATGAGGCTGTTAGTATCGAAAATTATGAATTAGCTGCTAAAATTAGAGACTCTATCAGGATGTTAAGAGGCTGTCTTGAAAAAGCGGCATTCTTAAAAGAAGACATGCAAAAAATAGAACAAGAATTGAATAAAGAAGACATCTCTAGAGATTTAAAATTAGTAAAACAGCATATAAACAGTTTAGAGAATAATTTCTTAGAGCTTAAAGATATATTCAGGATATCTCAAGAGATTATAAAAGAATATAAAAACAAAGGACGACAGTAGTCGCCCTTTGTTTTTGTTCGTTTTTAATGAGTGTTGGCCCATTCCGTAAATTTTCTTGGATCTATAATTCCAAATCCCTCAAAAAACTTTTTACCTGCATAGTTTTTATTCTTTATAGGAATTGTTCCTTGTTTCAACAATTCTCTATAATCATTTACACTTTTAATTTCTATTTTTGAATTGCTCTTTCTTGAACAAGACAAAAGCAGTGCAGCGACCCCTACAGCAAATGGACAAGCCATTGATGTACCAGATAGGAAGGCGTACCAATTGTCGGGAACAGTAGAAAATATTTTTCCACCAGGCGACATGAAGTCCAAATTCTTTCCAGTATTGCTGAAGTCTGATCTTTTAAAGTTTGAATCTATAGATCCAATTGCTATAGTTTCTGGATAGGCAGCGGGATAGAAAACCTCTTTCGTTTTCCCTGCGTTCCCAGCAGCCACGAAGCAAGGCACGCCTTTTTTGTAGGCGTATTGAATAGACTTTCTAACGGATTGAAGAGGTCTTGGTGCGCCTAAAGACATAGTTATTATATCTGCCCCATTGTCCACTGCCCATCGAATCCCTTTTGATACATTCGATAAACTTCCATTCCCGTTCTTGTCCAGCACTTTGACTGGGATTATCTTAGACTTTGGAGCTACTCCAACCATCCCAATATCATTATTCACAGCCGAAATTATGCCAGAAACATGTGTCCCGTGCTGGTTGTCATCATGGGCAGTCAACTTAGGGTTTATCATATTCATACCCGGCAACAGGTTTGCAGCTAAATCTGGGTGATCTAGATCGCAACCGCTATCGAGAACGGCAATTTTAACTCCTTCTCCCTGTGTTGTTTCCCAAGCCTTGGGAAGATCAAATGCGGTGATTCCCCATCCAATCTTCTGTTCAGCCGACTGAAGAGATACTACCTCTTCAACGTCGTAAGGCAAAAGACTACACTTTCCATCCTGTTTTGTCATTTTACACCTCCTTGTGTTTTTGTTTTTTATTCTGCCTTTACTTCTACCTCGATCTCTTCAATTGCTCCATCTAAGTCGCTTCTCCAATTTCCGTTTCGATATTTATCGACTATAAAATCAATTGATGAAGATAATACAACATTGATTATTAGATTTTTTATTGAAGGAGATAAAGGCTTTAACCAGATAGGCATTGCTTCCTTAATGACATGATCATAAAGCTTCTCTACAGATGCTAAAACAGTTGCTTTTTTATCTGGTCCACTTTCCAACTTGTCATCTATGTAATTGACAAGATTGTCTAGAGCCACAAGTAGGAAATTAGTAACGGCTACAAGTCCTAATTTAGAACTCTTCCAAAACATCCACCATGATTTCTTTTCAGTACTTTCTTTTTTTTCGTCCCAAGTTATAGCTAACGCATTAACCAAGTTGTCAATTTCTTTGATTTCTTGAGCTTCGCCAACCGGATTCGGTTCTGCTGATAACATTTTAATTAAACTCATAATATGGCCTCCTAACTAACCGCATAATTTTCTTAATTCTTCTAACGCTAAATCTGCTTGTAATTGATAGTAATCCTCTGCTAATTGAAGAGCCGTTGCCTCGTCCACTAGTTCTTCTTCAAGATATACTGCATTAAAGGTATCAGCGTAGTTAATTACATACACACCTCCTGTGCTTAAATTATTTACTACGTTGATCTTTTTTATAACAAGTTTTTCCAACTTGCCCTTTCGTGCCAATCTTTCTTCATATGCAACATCTCCTTCTTTAAATTTAGTGCGTAAAAATATTGTCTTTGTTGTAATTGAACAACCTACGGCATTTAAGCCGCCAGTAGCAACATGTGCAAACATATTAAACCTCTACTTTTCCACCCTCTGGAGATGTTGGACTGATTTTTTTTAAATTTTCAATCTGGTCTAAAGCATTCTGTCTTTCTTGCGATAATCCGAATGATGCATCGCCTCCCTTGGACTCAACCTCAAACAAGCCTGATTCAACTGGTGTTGGAATTGTTCCAACTATGGTATTTAGTTTTGTTAAGTTTTTATTCAATGCATCGTTGAAATTTAAAAGCCCATTATCCGAGTTTTCTGTTATGGCAAATAAACTTCCTTCTGATGGTATGGGGCTTATTTCTCTGATTTTTTTAATTTCAGATAATGCTATTTCTGCCGCTTGGTCTAGATCAATTATTTCTTCTTCTTCAGATATGGCATATATCGAACCTTGTGCAGGAACAGGAATTATGTTCCTTAAGGCTTCTGCATTTCTTTTAGATATTTCTGCGAATTGTGCGAGTATGTTTCCAAAATCAGATGAAAGAACTGGAATTTCAAATACATCACCCTCAGAGGTTTGACCCGTTTGGTTTTTGAGTTTGTTGTATATTCTTAAAGACTCTTTGTATATTTTGTTATACAATGTACGTTGTCTGGCATTGTAGGCAGAAATGTGATATGCCTGATCTTCTCTGTACACAGTTCCAAGAGTGGAGAGGTCTCCAAAAACAGGTGAAGGACCTGTTACATAATAGTTATCTACTCCATCGTAGTAGATGGCCTTGATTTCTTGGAATGGTATTTTATCTCCTATTTCAAATGTGCTTTCCCATATTCTTCCAAGGAATCTAAATGTAGCGTCAACGGATGCAATTCCGCTTAAGATCAATCCTCCGCTAGATTCGTAAGAATAGAATTGTGCAGAAACCCGAACGTCAGACTCCCCAGAAACATCAATGCCGCCTGTGGCCTCATAGCTATACTCAGAAAGAGCCACTTCTACTTCGGCTTGTCCTTCAATTAATATTGGAACAGATGCATCGGCTTCATAGATGAATTCCGGTCCTACTACGAATGTAGCATCGGCTTCTCCGCTAACTATGACCCCGCCTCCAGCCACAGACTCAAAGTTGAACGTGAGTGCAGTCTGAGACTCACCTCCGAGTATTACTCCGCCCTCTCCTGTGAACGCTAGTGCGGCTATTTCAAACGTTTGAGAAAGTATGCCGGATTCGAAAAACAGAGCCTCTCCGCTTACTATGGAGCTTACATCTGCGAAGTAAAACCCTCCATTGGACTCAAAAAGGTTTCCAGATTGTAAAACCGATCCACTTAAAGTGTATATTTCGTATGGCTGGACTATTCTAGTCCTGTATTTGGGGTCTACATAGAATACTTTCTGATCAGGATTTCCTACCCTCATAACATACGGGGCAGTACTTTCTCCTTCTACAGAGGCTTTTACAAGTAGATAGATGTCTTTATCTGGGGTTGTGATATCAAGATAATAAATTCCCTTATCGCCTATCTCCCCGTCAGCAACAATATTAGACTCTAATTGCGCACCAGTATCATCCCATATGTTAAAAATAACATTTCTATCGCTTAGTAGGTTGTCTGACTTGTAGTAGATTCTGACAACCGTGCTTTTGTTGACTAATTTGATGCTCACATTGTATTTATAGCTTTTGCATCAAATACATATCTGATCATTTGAAACATATGGATATATTTCAAAAAACCAAGGCTTCAGCAGTCCTGTTACATTTGCTGAATAAAAGCCTGCGATGATTGGAGTCATGTCCCCAGACGCCAGAATGATAGGAACATCGTCATAGACTTCATATTCTAAAACAATATTTGACTTGAATTTTTTATCTATATAAAATACTTTTTCTTGAGCCGGATTTCCAACTTTTACTACTGTTCCCCTTGCGCCGGACCCAAAAGTTGTTTCTCCTTTTACCAAAAGGTATCCATCGTAGTCTGGGACATTAAAAGTTAAATAATAGACTCCTTGAGAATTTATCTCTGATGTAGCAAGCTGGTCAGACGCTAATTGATTCCCAGAATCATTCCATATGTTAAATTTAACTAGCTCTCCAGAATTTAAGTCATCTGCTTTATAGTAGAAATTATTTTGTATATTTTTCTCTATGCATTTCATTATACATCCTTGTTTAACAAATTATTATTGACTTTCCCCGAATGCCCCATCAGTTCTGAAAGATCATTTAAAACATCTTGTATTTTTAAAGACTTAAAAAGGTTTTTACTGTGTTCAATTTTTTCACTAGCGTCTGGGTCGTGTACTTCAACCTTATGACAGTCTTTGAGGATTCCATTTTCCTCTAGCAGCACTCCTTTTACAAACGGGTAGTTTTCGCATCTTTTAGAAGGATCTATTGTGCTAAATATGGCTACCGTAGGGGTTGAAAAAGCATCTGCTAAATGGTAGGCGCAGGTGTCTACTGTAATAGCCGCATCAACCTCAGATATGATGCTTGCAAAGTCGTCTAGATCGCTGGAATATTGGTTTAGATTTAAAAATCTTTCATGTTCAAAATCCAATCCAGTCGCTGACACTACAAAGAAATTCGAATTTTCTAAAATTTCTTCAATATGTTTTTTTGCTAAAGAGTTGGGGATGCTCCTTAATGGCGTGGTTGACAAATTGTGATATAGCAGTATCGGGTTGTCCGGCGACCGGCCTGATTCATCGACAGGATTGGATTTTTTCCTTACTATATTCATCAATGATCTTATTTTCTTCTTTGATTGATCATTTGGTTTGTAAATAATTCTTTTTTTGTCTTTGTCTATATTCAAAGATTTGATGGACAAAACTTCTTCGAAAAAGCTCATTAAAGGTTGTTTATCAAAACTTTCATATAATAAAAATCCCCCTAAATCGAACAAAACATCGTGCGAAAGTAAAACGTCTAAACTGGATGGCATTATAAATACATTTTGCCAAACCCCTTTCCATTGTTCTGTAATCTGCCTCAATTTGTATGGACTTAGTTGAAATAAATTTATAGTTATTTTGTCATCTGGAATGTGTTTTGACAGTTCTTCTCTGAAGTTTCTTAAAGCAATCATTCCTATCATATGATCACCAATTGCATTCGACATTGCGTTTGTTATTGCAATTGATATTTCTCCTTCTTCAATATACTTTTTAAACGTTTCCTCAAATGGTTTTTTGCTAAATCCCAATCTTTCGGGGAAGTTGGGTATTCTTTCGATATCCTTGGCAAGTATAGGCTGGAACGACGGGTTTTTACCAGTTTTAATTAAGTTGTTTTTATGATTTGTGAAATCATTTGAAGTAGAAAAGTAGGTTTTGTTAAATGAAATCCTACCAGATTTCCGATCCTCTTCGGTAATTGAAGAGAAAGAGTACCTAGTTGGGTTCGATCCGCTATATCCAATAGGATCAGTTAGGACATCCTCAGTACAATACCAAAATGTTAACATTGCATTTCCTTGGGTTTTAATTCTATTTCATATTCAAACTTGCTCATTAATTCAATATCTAAATGAGAGTTTACGTAGCCCAACATTTCTGGGGTGTAGTATTTTAAATACTCTTTATCTGTATAGTATTTCAATTTGTCCCATGGGTTGTTAGAGACTTGAACTTCTTCTCCTGATGGCACGAATTCATTTGAACAATTTGAAAATGTTAGATTATTGCTCGAAGGCATAATTTCAAATTCATTTGATAGACCTAGCATTACATTTTCAAATTGAGACAATAAAGCTTCATAAGTTAAAAGACAAATTTTCTTATCTTGCGACACTATTGAGTGATAATGATAGTTCATGTTATTCCAATATTGTATTGGATTTTCTGCTCTGAAAAGGAATGGGACTCCTTTCTGTTTTTCAAATATTGCACGACTTTTTATGAAGTCTTCAAAAGACACGTCTTTAAGATTTGGGCCTATATTTTTTTTTCTATTTGGCCCCCAATATTCGTAAACGCTTCTCAGCCACGCATATGGATTTTTTACCATGCATACGCAATGAACTTCCCGACCTAGGCAAAATGGAACATTGTACGTTCCATGTTTCCACCCACCAGCATTTACTAAAACTTTTATGTTTTGAAAGTTTGTGTTCAACAGGTGGGTTATGTAGTTTGTGCCTGATCTTTGAAGGCCATATATCTTTATTAACTCAGGACTTTCTTCTTTTATGGTCATATTAAGTTCCTGTTTACTAACTAACTAACTAACTAACTAACTAACTAACTAACATAGTATTAAACAAATATACTTGCATTGTTTTCGTCAAGATTGGGTTTCTCAACCAGCGTAGATCTTTGAATAGTAACCAGTTGAGCACCACCTGCTAGTACGAAAGGGCTAGTGCCATCATCGGCAAATAAGTTTCCAACGAAGTTTACCCCATGGTCGATGTAGATTTTCCAGTCGTTAATTGTGAAAAAAGTTCTTCCCAGAGCGTCTCCTCCTGGCAAAGGGTCTCCACCAACCGAACGCATAGCGGCAACCCATTTTAGATAGTCTCTTTGTTGTGACCACTCTTTCCAAGCACTGTAGATGTCTACGGCAACATCTATTTCATCTTCATTGCTATTTATGATAATTAGCTTATTGTAGCCATCAAAGGTGACTTTATGATAAAGCTGCCAAAGGTCATCGCCCCAGATCTGCCACAACAACATTAGATATGTTCCTTCCAACCGAGGGTTGAGGCAATGCTTATAGATTTCTTTTCTGTGTTTTGCAACTGTATGGTTAAAACTTGATTTTGTTGCATGTTTTGAAAATGAGTATTGTTGAAAGCAATATCAACATCGTCGGACTGGTCTCCACCAAAGCTCCAGTCTGCCCATTCGCCATAGTGCGACTTCCACCACCATCCATGTCCCCAAGCAACAGAGGCGACAAATACAGCAGAAGAGCCTGTGGTGCTAGAAAACCCAACACCGTTGGCTTTATGTCCAACTACAGAACTGCTAAACTTGCCATTGTAAGATCCATAGTTAGCATTTGACGAACCATCTACCTCTGTACCATGCCCAGCCGATGTGGGTGCTATTCTAACTCTGGTGATCACTCCTGCGTTCACTTCACACACTTCAAGAACGGCCTCTCTGTGGTTTGCAATCCCTCCATCTAGTTCTAAGATATCACCCACTGTATATCCGGTTCCACCAGAACCAATTGTAATAAGTTCTCCTATTTGGAATCCGGTCATTCCATCGCTCCACTCTGTGTTACTGACGTTAGCGTTGTGCGGTCTCCAGACAGCATCTGCAACATGAGAACTTTTTCTTATTCTCAACAAAGCAGGACCAGCAGCCAGACCAACAATCTTGTGATTGAGAACCCCGGCAGCAATGTTGATTTCTGTTCCTTCAAGTGCATCCATATAGGTTGAAGCAAGTTTTATATCATTGTCGTCAACAACAATTGCATAGTAAATTCCATAGTCAGTTAGTCCGCTTAAAGCAGTGTTTCCATTTGCTCGATAAAATACAGGTGTCCCCGTTGTTAAGCCATGATTGGTAATGGTTATTTGCTCAGTGCCAGCATCAACATCGGCAGAGGCGTCAAAAGTTCTATCAATTCTATCGTCTAAGTTGGAAACCTGAATAGATTCTAACTGCGTGTAAGATCTGTTGACATCTGCTATCGGACCTCTGGCGGCCATAGCTTTTACTCCCATTATTGGTATCTCACCGGCTGTGGCATCGATGTGTCTTACATCTCTTTGTGCATTAGCATGTTGGAAACTTGGCATGTGTTCTTCAAACGTTTGCTTGAATACACCAATTTTATTTATTCTTAAAACCGTCTCTTGCCCTGTTGCTCCCGATCCATTATTTAAAACTTCTGCTCTGAAAGGTAGTGAAGAAGTGGGATTGGGAGCATAAGCGTTATTGTTGTAGAACACAAATTCATGACATACAATTTTTTCACCACTATTGTTGTAAACTCCAAATCTAGCCTTTCCTACGCCGTTGTTTGGAATTGTTATAAAGTAAACATTGGTTTTGGAAAAATCTAAGACGAATCCTTGATTGTCAGATCCATCCAATTGATTAACATTGAAAGCATTTTGTGGAATGAAGTCGCTAACCACGCTGCCGCTGGAGTTGCTACGATGAGCTACGCAAACAATGGTGTTTCCTCCGGTGTTTTCTCCACCACTTGCATCAAAATCGGTATTTGTACCATTGGCTTCTAATATCTCCCAAAAATATCCATTTTCTTCATTAAACAACCCGAAACGCCGTGTAACTCCGGGTGTTGCAGCAGTCTGGCTTACAGCAAATGTTACTTCGGTGTCTCCGTTTCTGCAAAGAGGAACATAAAACTGACTGGTTATAGAAGCTCCGCATCCATCAACAGTTCCTCCTGTAGAGAGAGTTAGAGATTTTGTCAATTCATCTGACCCCACATCTCCAGAAGAAACAACTTCAGCACTTTCTTCAGTGGATATGGACATATTTCTGATTGTTTCTCCTGGTACGAATGGCTGAAGCAAAGCCGAAGTCACATCCTCCAAGTATAAAATATTATTTACCAGATCAGAAGATTGAACAATTCCAAAGACTCCACTCGTGTCGCCACGAACCAGATCTCCCACAGAAAATCCACCAGCAATGTTTACTCCGTTCGTGTATTTTAATTTTGCTTCTTCTGTGACATATTCTGGATCGATAGCATCTGCTACATAGTCGAAGTTAAAAGTAAATGCTGGAACATTGTTGAGGTGTATCTCGTACCCGCTAGTGTCAGCGGACACTTGAGGTCCTGCTACTCTTAAAAAGTTCTGGTCAGTAAATGATGATCTGAATTCTGGATTGTTAGAGTCAACTAAAACTACGTTTTGATAATAGAGGTCAACTGGAGGCTCTGAATCACCAGTGGTGGTATTCACATCAGCGGCATAAACAGAAACTACGCTTATTTGTTCATTGTCTGTAAATGTTCCGGCTACCTCTGTCAGGAAAAGCTGTCCCGAATTTGCCCCAAATCCAGCTACGTTTACCCCTGTAATAGTTCCCGAACCACCAGTAGTTGATATTATGTCGCCAACAAAGAATTGTTGACCTGGTTGCAAGTTGTCATAAAATAAAGAAGTTCTTTTAAACGTACTTAATCTTTTACCAGTACTATCTGGAGGTATTTGAACATTTGATGTATTTAAATGCATTTTCTGATCCTTTTAAACATTCCCGCTTTATTTATTTACTGTTTAAGAACTATTATTTCAAAATAACAAAATAAAAAAGCCCCGATTGAGAAACCGGGGCTTTTGTGCTTACAATTATCCAAAATCTTATGGATTACTATAGTTACGCTCAAGGGCACTGACCAATGCAAAAGTGTTATTGTTCTGTCTGGAAATAGTTCCCGTTGTTCCCACATATTGGGCTTCATCGGTTCCAATAGCAACAATTGTCACTGGTGCGTCTTTTGCCTTACTGGCCGTTCCTCTTTGATCGTTGTTATCATAGTCAAATCTGAAGATCAAAGATGAATTGGTTGAGTCAGCAGTCAACGATGCCGATTGCATGGATGTTCCATCTGAATCATTCACAATAATTGCATCGACTGTGTTGAAATCTCTTCCAGTATTATCTCCTGCATCGTCGTTTGTGAAGAAGATCACAACCTTTGCAGAAGTTGAAGAAAGCAAGTTGTCATTCAAAGTAACTGTGACACCCGCAATGAACGCAAAGTTTCTTGCGTCACCTGTTAGATCGTTGAATGTCGCATTGTTGCTATCGACGGTCGCTAGATTGTCGATAAACATATTCAACCCAATACCAGTAGGCGTGGAGTACGTCATAAGCAAGTCATTCACATCACCACGGAATACTCCGCTTGCTTCGTCAATGTCGAATGTTTGTCTCAACTCTTTTTGAATCCATTCAAATGCTTGATTGAGAGTTCCTCCATTTCCAAACAGCCGCCAGTTATATGGATAATTAACTTGGTTCAAAGTTCTAACAAATCCAACTTCGCCGTTGATCGTCTGGCTTCCAGACAAAGGGCCTTCTGCTGTCAGCGATTCTGAAACAATCAAGGTTAAAACTGTTGCAGCAACCGTATCAATGATATAGGTTCCATCGTTACTTGTGGTTCCAACAACAGTTATCGCCATTCCTTCAACGTATCCATCTGTGACGAATGAGCCAGTAGCTCTAGTTATTGTATCTGGATTTGCATCAGCGAAAGTAAGATTGTCGGTACTTGCAATAACTTCTGTAGCATCTGTAGATTTGTACTGTAAGTACATTCCTGGCTCAAGTATTTCAAAATCAATACCAGTTCCAGTTGCCCAGTTGTCGTTGTCGGAAATGTTTATAGTTAGAGTTGTGGTTGCAACACTATCGATTTTGTAAACTCCTTCTAGAGTGGAACCAGCAGTTCCCCCTTCAGTAATTCTCAAGTAATCACCAGCAGCAACGCCAGCAGCAGCGAAGTTGCCAACTGTTGCACTTGTTAAAGTTCCAAGTCCATCATCTGCGACAGGGTCTGCGTTAACGCCGTCAGTGTTTCCAGTGAATATGATATATCGAGTTCTTGTAGAATAAACTACAGCGTCCTCGTCACTAATGGCAGCAGCGTTTGGTTCTGTGTAAAGAACAAGATTGTCTGCATCTGTTACAGTTTGAATTTCATATGTGTTTCCATCTAGTGCAGATCCAGTTCCAAAAGTGATAACATCGCCTGGTTCTACTTGGTTTGTTGTTGTAAACAAACCTCCAGTGTGAGTGAACTCAAACAGTCCATCGCCCGTAGTTGCGTCTCTAATTCCTTCTGCACCACCTGATGTAGAGTCGGTTGCAACCGCTGTAGTGTTCCCAAACACCAAATTGCTGGTTCCGTCAGAAGATCCTGCCAATAATCCATCGGAAGTTGAAATAGTAGAATCTAAGACGTGAGCAAGAGGGAATCGGTTCACAATGGTTTCAATTGTTGAAACACCAATATCGGCAATCTCGGAACCAGCATAAGTTCTGGCTTTCTTTCTAACGAACAGCTTCAAGAAAGCTCTTTTGTTGACAGCCGCCTGCATTGTTGTATCAGCGGCGTTGTCTACTCCCAGCCCGCTAACTTGGATTGTCCCGTCTACAGAATCTTGGACATCTAAAACTGAGAATGTTCCATTGTTTGTAGAATCTTCAGCATCAATGATTGTGATGAGTCCACCAACTTTATATCCATCAGTACCCCAGTTTCCTCCATCGTTTCTGGTGATAGATCCATTTGTTTGGCTAACGCCAAATCCTGTACCTGTATCGGCAAGCGTGACCAAATTGTAGGTATTAACTGACTGGTTCACAACACCTGTTAAAACAAAGTCAGTTGGATCAACTGTAGCAGCGTGCTGCTGGTAGTAAACTTGAGCATCAGAGTCCAAGCTGCCCAAGGTAATAACTCCTGTGTTGTCAGCAAGAACAGTACCGCCAACATTCAGAACTTGCCATCCGCCAGTTCTAATCAGGTTTTCTGTTGTTGCATCAGAGAAGTTCCAGTTTGCGTGAGTTGGACCGCCAATTTCAAACTGCTCACGAGTAATGGACTCTAGAGGGAAAGTAAACTGAATCAAGTCAGCCGCATTCCCTAAAGATCCGTCTAAAGTTCTCCACTCTTCCTTTAGGAACGAGTAAAGAGCCTGTAGAGTCACCCCATCGGCAACTGCTTCAGCACCTGCTGCTCCAGTGCTTGCTTCTGGTTCGTTGATTTTATAAGTTAAGTCAGTAGCTGTTCCTGTGATAGCTCTATCTACGATTAGAGTATTAAGGTCGGTTATGGATTGGACAATGTAGTGTCCGACTCCGGTTCCGCTAATAATTGTAAGAATATCTCCTTGTGCAACACCGCCACTGACGAACTGATCGCTAGTTGTATCTTCAAACGTTGTAGTGCCGTTTGATATTCCGGTGTCGGCTTGAGCACCTCGGATTGTTCCCAATCCTCGGACGCTTACTGTTTGACCTACTGGGTCAACAGCAACTTGAAATCTATCAAGATTATCTGGGTCTGTTACGAATGCCATGTTTCAATTCCTCCATGCCAAATGGTTGTACTATTTATTTATGTTTAATATTCTTAAATCCAATTGATATTAATTTAAGGTTTCTTAAGTTCTCCTCTTCGATCTGCCATCTTTCTCTCATACCGAAGACATTTCCCGCATGAGTCACAATAAGCGTCTCCTTTTTCGCTCCATGTGTCTATGAAGCAGGATGCTTCATGCTCTACCATTCTTCCGCATTTATCGTCTTTACAACTAGTGGGGCTATAATGAGATATTTGTCTTTCTTTTTCTATTTCTTCATTATCTATTACTACTATTTCAATTTTTTTTTCAATCCATGCTTCACCTTCATACTTGGTTTCAAGCATTCCAAATCTCATGTTTGTAGGCATAATTTTTCCTCCTTTTTATGTATTGTTTATTATTGAATATAATTTCTATCTATTATTTGTTGAATTGGGATCGTAGTGTTATCGTTGGGAACTGTCACATTTATTAATTTCAACCATTTATACTTTAAGGCGAGCACCACTATGTCAATTTGATCGCCTGGACTGTCTGAGAATGTAAATGACCGATCATCGGGTGATCCATCCGTCGCAGTTTCTATCCCCGCCACTTCTATGGTCGTGCCAGTTTCATAAACTCTTACTTCTGAATCATCTTTTAACCCAGACAGGGTTACACTGACACTGTTTACAACCGTTGTAGTAGATCCACCGCTGTTTCTTACGCCTGGAGAAGTTCCTCCTGTAATGTTTAGGGTAACTGATCCGCCTGTTGAGTTGTGAAAAGCAGCGTTCGAAGAATAGAAAGAATTTTCTCCTCCTGATGCAGGAATCGTTAAGGCTATTGTGTTTGTACCGTTTGCTGCGGCATATTCAGTTTGGTGAACAGAAACAGTTGATGAATCTACTGATTGAAGATAATAAAGTCCTCCATCTGTTAGACCTATGTTTCCGTTAGATTGAACTTCATAATAAAAGCTATCTCCACTAGAAATTCCGTGAGGATAAGAAAACTGCACACTTGTGGAGTCTACTTCTGTCTGATTGTCAAACGCCCACCCTGTTCCGGCAGTTGCCCCAGAAGGATCTGGCTTATAACCAGTAAAAACATTGTCACTTAAAGTTCCGCTTCCAGCAGTTGTACTTAACTCTAAAGCATGACCTTTTCCCATTGTAGAAAACAAGCAACTTGATACTCCTGCCAATTCGTTAAACGAACCAGCGGTAACAAACGACTCGCCTTCTGAAATTGTTGGATCTGTTATTGTGCAAGAGCTTAAGTTCCCATCATTTAAAGTAATTTTTTGAGATTCAACAAACAGGCAGTTTGAAAAATTTCCTGCTGAATCAAGATCAAATGTGTTAAACTTAACATAAGCATTTCCATTAAAGGCTGCCGCACCTGATGCGCCTGTAATGGAAAGGTTTGGCCTTGTGTCGGGCTGTAATGTAAAACTATGGTTCTCGGTCGATACCGTTGGTGTTATAGAAAGAGATATTGCTGTTCCGGCAAAGGCGTTAAGGCGATTGGTCGCTAGTTGAATAGAATCGGTCAATGAGTTTATAATAAAATATTCTGTATTGTTGGTTAAACCAAAACTTTGAGTTCCGCCTTCATTGCTGTATAAAACAGCCTGCCCAGTTTTTAAACCATGACCTGAAATGGTGACTTGATTGGTTCCTCCGTTGACTTCGTTTTGAGCATCGAAATATCGTTTAGTTTGTGTCCTTCCCTGTCCAGAGTACGACATGGAACTTTCAGAAACCGATTGCGTTGTAAGTGTTAAATCATAGTCTACGGAATTCCAACCCTCTGCAACTCTGCCTCCGGGGAAAACAATAGATTTCAAAGAATCCGTCCACTCGGTCGCAGTAGATGTCCCTGCATTGTTTTTTCCAACAGATATAGCACCATATGTAAAAATAACACCTTCTTGAGTTGTAATGTGTCCAATTCTTCCGTTTGTGGTATCGTTTTCATCAGTATCTACAATATCATCCCATGAAGCGTCACTGTCTGTTCCGTCTCCTCCAACTACATAATATCCGGGACCGATGTCCACAGCATCTAGTCCAAGGTTGGGAGCGTTTGATGTGTTTCCGACATTCCCAGTTATTCCAAAATAATCAATAGCTGTTTCTGCTGGGTTTCCTGTTTGTTCATCTATCCAAGCGGTTACATTTGGATCAATAGGAATTATTACCCAACCTTTTTTGGCAGGATAAACAGGCTGGTCTTCGCCCCTGCTCCCTTCGTCAGAAATCCAATAATCATTATAAGCGTTGTTTTGCGATCCTAGTCTAATTTTAATATTGCCCACATTAGTCAAAGCACCCAACGCATCAGGGTTTGTCATGATGGCCTTACATATCCAAGCTCGGTCGTCATCAACCGTCATATCTATAGTTGAACCACTAGTCCAAGCCCATCCAAAGTCTACCCCTGTGGAGTTGATTCGACGCAACCAGCACGATGTTCCTTGGTACGGAAGCTCGTTGGCAGGAGCACCGTTGCCCGCCGCAGGACCACCTCCTATGTTGGCATCTCCTGACGGGGTTCCATCAAATGAATCTCGTCTATTATTGTTGTTTGTTATGGTTACTGTAGCCACTATATTCTCCTAATTACATGTATTATTTATGGCTCTTACTACTAATTTAATTTCATGAACATTTTATTTGTATTGGGTGGAGGAATAGGTAATATCGTCCAAGCCACTCCAGCAATTCAGGCAACTGCTTCAGAAGGACACAAAGTAGACTTAAAGCTTTGCTGCAATAGCAGCAATGATATGGATATATTTATGATTCCAGGTGTTAGAAGTGTTTTCGTAGAGAAAAATCCTGAAATTGAATATGATTTTCAACTAAACGGACCTTTTACTCCGAATACTAAATTCAAATGTAAATCAAAAATAAATAGCAGAATAAACTACGTACAACATATCGCAGAAGCCGAGGTCTACTACGATTTGGCAAAGCAAATAGGGGTAACTACCCCCATGCCAGATTGTAAAATTAACGTAGGCGATTCAAGTGCTGATATCGGCCCTGAGACTGTTGCTATTTATCCTGGATCGAAACACAACTGGGCTATGAAACGTTGGGATAAATTTGACGAACTGTGCAATAAATTTAAAAAAGTTGCAGTTGTAGGAACTGAACAAGACATAGTGTCTCATGGATGTCCTACATGGATAACGAAAGAATGGAGATGGCCGGATAATGTTTCTTTTTTTACAGGAAGCTTACAAAATATAGCAAGTATTGTTTCTAAGTGTAAAATGTTTATAGGAAACGATGGAGGCTTGTCTCACGTTGCAGCGGCAACAGGTATTCCAACTTTCGTAATCTTCGGTCCTAGCTCATATATAAAGAACAAGCCCTTTTCATCTAAGTGTTTTAGCATAGGGATTGATATACCTTGCAGACCTTGTCAATTTGCAAAAGGTTTAGATGGTAAACAAATATTTGATGGCGATAAAGGAAATTGTCATTTAAATATGAAGTGCATGAGAGATATGAGTGTTGATTTTGTTTTCGAACAAATTGAAAAACACACCTTGAAGGAGTAAGCGATGTGTTGTGGAAGATCAGGCGGAGGGAGATCGAGAGGAAGAAGCCGAAGAATAAAAGGAAAGAAAAGACTTACAAAATCACTTACAGTTCCAGCAAACAAGGAGGTTGGCATGAACTTCAGTATCAGAGCTTTGGAATCCAAAGACTTAAAAAATGGATTCAAAGAGACGCTTTATAATTTATGCGATGAAGAAATTGAACATCTTAATGCAATTAAACACTTTGAAGAAATCAAGGAAAAAGAAGATGTTTTCGTATATGTCGCTGTAGACGACAGCAAAGTGGTCGGAACGGGTTCGTTAATCTTAGATCGAAAGTTCATAAACAATTGTGGATTAGCAGGAAGAATAGAAGACCTATCCACCAGAAAAGGATACGAAAATGAAGGTGTTGCAAAAAGTATCATGTCTGAATTGATAAATTTAGCACACTCTAAAGGTTGCTACAAAATTACCGCAGATTGCAGTAAGAGTCTTAAATTCTTTTTTGAAGATCTTGGCTTTTCTGAAAATGGTTCTGAAATGAAAATGCTCATTTCAAAATCTACAAAAAATAATTGCTAGACTCATCCGCCAAGTGTGGAAGGATTAAAACCTCGCCTAAAGGCGAGGTTTTAAAATAAATTGATGATGATGCTTTTTACTGCATTCCACTTCTTCCCATGTCAAATCGACATGTTGTTCAAATAAAGAAATTGGCTTTTGAATCATATGAGCAGGACAATTTTGTTTATAGATTTCCTCAGCTTCTTTTTCTGTTGTGAATTCCATACGAGCTTCATGTAGTAGAATTACGCCTTCTGGCTTCAGGTGATCTCTCATTGTTTGGAGTGTATCAATGGCATCCTGCATTTTGAGATGCTGTAGGCAAGATACAGAGAAAACTACATCGAATTTGCGACCAATGCTCCAGTTGCAAGATTCAATCAAATGAAACGATGCTTCTGGATACTCCTGTCTGGCATAATCAATTCTGGCTTTGGTTATGTCTACTCCATCGTATGAAGAGTAAGAATCTTTAAGGACGCATGCCCATCTTCCATATCCGCACCCTACTTCTAGCACAGAGGGTTTGTTTGTCAGCATTGAATTGAACCAAGACACCGCTTCTTTGTATAAGGTGCTGGGGTCTGCATCCTGTAAAAAGGAGCCAGGTCGCAGGCTCTTATTATTTTTGTTTTCCAATGCTCTTTGTGTTCGTTTCCTGAAGTCTTCACAAATGTCATATTGCGGTTTCCATATGCTCCCATTATCGAATTTTGTCATATTACATATCCTAAATCTACAAGGTAATCTCCGAATTTATTTTGAATCAATTCAATAGTTTTCGGAGATAGAGAATGTCTGTAGTCGGTCTTATTCTTTCCTCTATGATTGGGTTCAATCGTGACACCTGTCCCAACCGCATCCAATGCACCAAACTCTACTGCGAATCTGGGAACATCTGCATTGGCGACAATTGGATAAATGTATTCCGGCAGGTCAATCATTGGCAATTTCCTTTGTATTGTTTAACATATAATCCACGGACATTTCCCTCATGTAACCTCGTCCGCTAATCATTGGCTCTTGCTTCCAAAAATATTTCAGAATGAATCATCACTTCTTTGCGTATATTTGGAGGTAAGTCTTTTATGGTTTTGTATTTTGCATTCGTTGTTTTGTTTACTTTGGTCGCTAAGTCTTCTTCGGTAACAACAACATCATCAATTCCGAAAAAATTTAAAACGTCTTGAGCATAGTCTACATCTGAAGTCAGTCTTTCAAATACAATTTTTTTTATTTCTTTGTCTTTGGATATTGCATAATTTATAATATCCAAAGATTCAATAAACTCATTCAAGTATTTGCGTAGCAGTTTCGGCCTTCTGTTCGCAATAGAAAGATAAATATCATAAGGGTTTCTAATCAATAATCCTTTTTTATTTACTGGAAAATGAATTAAAATTTTTCTTAAATAAGAATTTACTTCACCGTAATGATCTAATTCAAATCTTTTATATGTTTGCCAAATTGATTCTGATGATGTATAATTTTCGATTCCTGCTGGGGGAGGTTCATGCTTGACGCTCCACACCTCAGACTTATTCATTAAATTGGCTAAGAATTTGGTTCCAGACCGACCTGATCCAGAAATTAAAAAGTTTTTAAAAGTCTTAGGTGCAACATCTTTATGTTCATCGGATTTTAATTTTTTTTCCTTCAACATTTTTAAAAGTCCAATTTCCCTTCACGAATTAATTGTCTAATTCCTGTGGGGTGAATGCCTTCAAAAGGCTCAGAACCACCACCCTTTACTGGATGGGTTTTGCCTTGAACGCTTGCTGAATCTTCTCTCCATTTTAAAAACACTTCGTCAACATATGTAGGCGGCTGAGTTGTGCCAATTTGATGTTTGTAATATTCTAATTTTTGCCTAATTTTTTCAATCGGTCGCACCCAACTGTAATGATAAAAGAGCTTTTCAGTACCTCTGAATGTCGGTACGGTTTGATGAACGAGCTTTCCATTTTTATCCGACACATGTAGATGGTTGCTTCCTCTATAACTGTAGCCTTCTTTCCATCGAACAAGTCTCTCTTGCGGATAGTGACCCCAACTGCCATTTCCAAGAGTGTCCATGGTATTCCAGAAGAGCCAAAATTGTAAAATAAAACATTGATATTTACTTGATAGAGTTGCAATTTTATGAAGTTGGTCTTCTGTGTAAACCTCATCTGCATCCATCATAAACATCCAATCGCCTTCTTTTAAATAAGGCACATATGCATTCCGCATTTCTACCTTATCTTTCCAACAGCGATCAGGCGGCTCAATCACAGTACCATTGTATTTTTTTGCGAGATTATATGCTATTTCTAATGTTTTGTCTGTTGGGTAGCCTGATTCGCCACACATGCCAGATTTATGTGCAAAGTTGTTGCCACCAATCACAAACACCCATTCGTCAACGACTTTTGCAACTGAGTCTACCGAAACCTCAAGGAACTCTTCTTCGTTGCATGCAATAACGCACCCTACAACTTTTCCTTTGAACTTATCTTTTAACGAAACAAACGTGGGAGCATGATTTCTTTTGGATTCAACCATGTGGTCTATTTGACCCGTATCAACCCAGCGTTCTCTGAAGATGCGAGCGTTGTCTTTCATCCAATAATGCCCACCAGAACCTGTGTGACCTACTGAGTGGTGTATTTTCGACTCTGGAGTCCACCAGACCTTCAGACCCTTATCTTTTACTTTCATACAGAGGTCAGCGTCCTCCCAATATCCTTTTCGATACTGTTCATCAAACCCATTGACATCATAAAAAACTTCTTTTTTCATCGCTATACAACATCCCGTGACCATTTCACGCTCTCCTGCCACCTTCAGGTCTTCAGGTAAGTTGCTTAATGTAAATGCTTTATCAAGTTTCTTATGTTTGTACGAGTTTCTACCAATATGACCAAACGACTTATGCTGCCAGCACCACTCACTTCCGCAAGAATCTACATTGCTACCATTAACCTGCATGTTGCCAACAATGCCTATTTCTTCATTTGACTCTAACAATTCGATCATTGGCTTTATCCAATTAGGAGTCACAATAGTGTCGGCATTTAGAAATATTATATATTTGCCTCTAGCAAATCTTACACCGGCATTGCAGGAATAACTGAACCCACCATTGCCATTATTGAAAATTATTTTTCCAACATGTGTCTTTAATTGATGCTTTCTTTTTTTCCAAGAATTCAAAACTTCTTTGTAACTACTTTTTGGACAATCATCATTGACATATATAATTTCTTTATTTAATCCATCGTCTGCAAGATCCCATGATGCGATTTGTTCTTGAATAACTTTATCGCTTCTATACATTGGTACGATGATAGAGACATCAACATCTCCTTTTGAACGAAACCAATCTTCAACGGGGAATTCATTAGAGCTAGGTGCTACAAAAGGCTTGGGGGCTGTATGTATCAAAGCCGTAGCTGGTCTTCGGTCTTTAGCTCGCCTGTTTGTGCCTTTTATTCTTTTGCTTCGTGGAACCAACGCACCTTTTTGTTTGTCTAATCCCCTTTTGAACTCGTTGATTGTAATGCCTTTGTTGGATAGTTGAGAAGCACTTGGCTTTTTGCCAAGTGCTTCTTTTATTTTATCCTGCACGGATTTTCGAGTGTTATCGATCTTGATGTGTTTTTTAGACATATTGTTTCTACATTAAATATACATCCTTGTATTTTACAATCCTACATCTGCATCACTTGCGCCAACTTTTCTAAATCCTGTTTTAAGCTGTGAAGCTGTTCCACCCATACCAGAATCTTTGGCATGTTTTGCAATCAATGTTAGCACTTGATTCAGCTTCTGAGGATTATTTTGAGACATCCAAATTAACATTTGCTGTGCTTGCTGAAGAGCCTTTGCGCCAATCATTCCTGCTGCTCGCATGTCCTGTTTGGAGTCCTGCACAGCCTTCGACATGTTGAAATTTTGAGGAATTGAAGATTGTTGCCCCATTGTCTGCATTGGCTGCCCGGCCATTTGATCAACGTCTGTCGCTGGTGCAATTTCATCTAATTTTTCATTTTTCCATTCATTGTAACTTTTCATGTGTTCTCCTATGGGGTTGGCCTTAAATCAGCGGGTTGTTCTCCTTGAGCATTGGTTCCTTCGGGATCAGCTAGCTCCTCGTCACTTGTTGTAATGGTGTCTGCTCTTTCCGAATCGTTAGAGTCTTCTTTTTCAATTTTCTCAATTAGAGAGTTAATCTTTTTCCCCCAAGTGGCAACTTTTGAACGAGGAACTTCAAATAACTCTGAGATTGCTTGCGAGTCACCGCAAAGACTTATGAAATTATCCCAAAATCCATCACTGAGATTCATCCCAGATCTGACAATGTCCATGGATTCAGACTCTACACCACTATCCAGAAGAGGCTCATTAGACTCATCTTCTTCATAGTATGTTTCCATATGATCTAAAATTGAAGCAAAAGTAACATTCATTGATTTAATCCTTTCTACTATTTAGACATTTTCCCAAATAATTTCTTTGGATTAAACTTAGACTTGCCTGGTTTTTTAGATGGCTGCATTTGGCTTTTTGCGCCTTTTTCGGCATACGAATCATCATTTATTCGTAAATGCACCTCGCCTGCATCTTCTAGCCATTTTTTAAATGTTTTCATACTTGTATCTAGATACTTACAAGCGTTTTCCATTCGCTGAGTAGTTCATCCACAAGCACTCGGTCTTCTTTTTCTTAGCAGCAGTTTGCGATGCATGATTGGCAATTCTTTTCCTTGAACAACGCCAATTTTTGAATAATCTATTGTATAAGGAAGAAGGATATCCAGACACTGCCACAAAACCTTTAAACTGAAGAAGCTTCTCGGCAAGAGCGACATGATCATCTGTGCTCATTTCAAATTCATAAGCATTTTTTGATTCTCTGGTCTCTTGCAAATAAGGCGGATCACAATAACAAAAAGTGTCATGATTGTTGAAGGCGTTTATAACATCTAAAGCGGGTCTATTAAAAATGTGACACTTGTTCACTCTTTCAGATATTAAAGGAAGATATTCTTTCATGGTTTCCCAAGCGTTAACATCACCAGGTTGTCCTCCTCGTTCTCTGTTGCTCCACCCAAACGCCTGCTTCAGTCCACCTCTACTCATTCGTCTTAAAACATAATCATATACGGCGTGTTCCATGTAATCTTTGAAAGGTGCAGATTTTTTTATTTCTCTTGTGAAAACCCTCTCGCAATAATTAGTTCTTTTAATTCTTCCAATAAAGTTGCCTGGCTCATCCCTCAACGCTCGCCAGATCTGGATCATTCCTAAATCGACATCGTTTAATATTTCAATTTTTTCGGAAGGTATTTTATTTAAGAAAACACTCCCGCCGCCGCAAAAGGGTTCAACATATTCTAATTCTTCATATTTTTTTGGGAAGTGTTCAATTATCCAATTGGACAAATAGTATTTTCCGCCATGAATTTTCACAGGTGGTCTAAGCTTTTTTGTTTTCGTTGTCATTTTTATTTCTCTCTCTGGTGCAGGACGGCATCACAAAAGCAACATTTTAGGTCGTAATCTCCATATCCAGTGGATGCTCCATTCCAATACCAACCAAAACTATGTTTTTTGTGACATTCTAAACACATGGCTTGCATTTTTTGTTCGTCTTCTGGAACGTTTGAGTTTGAGTCTAAGAACCAGACGCAATCTTCTTGGATTACACTTTGCATTATAAATCCCCAGTTAATACATACTTATATTAGTTAAAGAGAGATTAAAATGTCATTTAAGAAAGAAAATCTTCCAAATAGAGAAACATATTCCAACACAACGCCTCCAGATGTCGTTCAATTCAGAAGAAGAGCTTGCGCTCAAGACGCTTCATTGCAAAAAGCTACGCTTTTGGCAATGCTACCAGCGGATACGGGAATTGGAAGATATTTTCACGGTTTAAATATCAACAATTGGGAAATTGTTAGTTTTAGTGCATATACGAAGGAGGCATGTATTTCGATAATTAATCCAAAAGGAAATAAGACAATTTCTATTATTGTGCCCCAAGTAACAAACGATGGTAAAAAGAATAATGTTCCATATGGCTAAAATGGAACGTAAAAATCACCAAGGCTTGTTTGATTTGAGGCCAACAGATTTTGCATATCTTCCAATGTTGCAACTCCAGTATCCAGCAGTTGTTTTGTCTTTCTTTTCTGAACACTTGTGTCTAGCTCTAAAGCTTTTTGCTCTTGCTGGGTCTGAATTTTTAATCGAAAGTCCAGATGACTTAGAGTCTCCAAATCTTACTGTTTTAATTCTGTCTGTACCTGGCACCTTCACATAAACTTTAAACTTTTTAGGACCGCCAGGTGTTCGCATTGGTTTGTTTAACGGACCTTTTTTCTTTTTTTTCTTAGGCGATGCCGTTCTTTCATCAATTCTATCTTCTCTCTCAATGAAAGGAATATCTAAATGTATTTTAGTTCCATTATGTTCGACCACGGTGCCAATATCAGTCTCAAGAAGCTCGGCATCTTCATCATTAACAGCAATCATGTCTTTGTTGTATAATTCACGTACTTCATTGATTAAGTTGAAGTAAGAATTGCTATATATTCTAAATGCGTTTTCACATAAAGACATTTCGTTTTCTATGTGATATTTTAAGTTTTCGCTAATTTTTACGTCTTCGAGCATCTGCATAGGAGCAGACTCGAAAATTGGAAATTCTTCAATATATTTTTTAAAGTTCATGCAATTATTTATCAAATAAGGTTCAAAAAATGAATTTACCATTTGAAGAAAAGAAATCTGGGAGTGCTTGTATTAGAAGATTTTCTCAAGATTTAGATTCAAGCGAGCTAAAGTGGCATCAAGATGAAGAAGATAGAACGGTCATCTCTCTCTCTGAAACCGATTGGATGTTTCAGAGAGACAATGAGCTTCCTATAAAAATTAGCGGTGAGATTAAAATCAAGGCCAACGAGTGGCATAGGGTCATAAAAGGAACCGGCGATCTAGAAGTTAAAGTAATTAAACACTAAATTGCTTCTTCGTTTTGTTCCCCTGTTCTGATTTTAGTTACGTTTTCTACATTGGTGACTATTATTTTTCCGTCTCCAACCTTCCCAGTATGGGATATCTGAACTATTGAAGATTTAATTTTTTCAACATCTTCATCATTGCAAATAATTTCTATTTTTGTTTTAGGAACAAAGTTAACCTGATACTCGGTTCCCCTGTAAAATTCAGAATGGCCTTTTTCTTTGCCAAAGCTTTTAACGTCTGCCAAGACCATCATCCCGTTCATTTCAAAGTTTTGAAACGCCTCTTGCAGTTCGTGCAGTTTAGAGGATCTAACGATAGCTTCTACTTTTTTCATGATGGATCTCCTTATCCGTTTGATTATTTTTAGAATATTTGTTTAGCAATCGCAGCCATCGCAAGAACAATCTTCACAAGAGCAGCCTTTGCAGTCTCCATCTTTACACTCGTTGCACTTGCAGGAGCACTTTTCGTGAGACTTTGATTCGAGCCATTGCATGAATGAAGGAAGATTTAGACTTTCGTTCTTTTTGCAATCGCAATCTTTGCAATCATCGCAACCCTTACCATCACAGTCGCAATCTTTACACTTGCAATCTTCTTCTTCATCTCTTAGCTTTTTAAAATCTTTTGCGTCGATGTCTCCATCTTTATCAACATCTAGTTTGTGTTGTTTGCCTTTTAGTTTTTTACCCATTTTTCTTCCTTTGTATAATAGCAGGTAGTTTATATATGTTGGGTTTATGATTTTATGGGTTTGTTTTTTTGTTGATAGTCTGCCTTATCAAACGCTTCTGAAAAGTCTTCGAAGCTTACCCCTCCGAGAGCAGGAGAAAGCTTCTCAAATGTATACTTTTTATTTGTTATCATTCTTTCAAAATCAATGAAAGTTGTATTTAGATCATACTTCGCCATGTAAAACAGATACTCCGACATTATTTTTCGATAAAAATCGACCTGTTCATTTGCGTTCTTAGCTTGCCAAAAGCCGCCATTTTGTTTATTCGACTCTCTAGATTTTGCACTTTGGTGGTAATCTCTGATGGGTATAAATATGTGTTCTATTTCGACGCCCGATTTTACAATGTCTTCTATGTTTGTGATTATATTAGGATTTTTGATTATTTTAGGAGTTTTTTTGCTTGTGAATATCCCATCAGATTTAGTTTCAAGCCCAGCGTTGCAATCGGGAAATATCGCTCTTTTTATTTGCTTTTCGTCCTCGTATCCCGTATCCAGTTTTAGATAAGAAAAAATTAACATGACAAATGTTGTGCCACTTCTACCCGTTCCAGTTATGATGATCTTTTTATCTGACATGGTATATTAAAGTCTACTTTAGGAAATAATTTTTATTTCCTAAAGATTCGTTCGCATCAGCAATTCGCTTCAACGCAAGCGTATATGTCGCAACTTTCATAGATGTGTCATATTTGAAAAATTGAGCCATCATTCTTTCAGTTCCATAGCACATTCTTTTCTTTAATTCTTCATCTACTTTAGATCTTTCCCAATATTCTCCATGTTTATTTTGAAGCCACTCAAAGAAAGAAACACAAACTCCGCCAGCGTTTGCAAGTATATCTGGAACTATAATTATCCCTTTGTTTTCTAATATCTGATTTGCCTCAACTGTAGTTGGTCCGTTGGCCATTTCAAAAACCATTCGAGCCTTCACCGAATCGGCATTTTCTTTTGTTATCACATCCTCAATTGCGGCAGGAACCAAAATGTCACATTCTAAAGAAATCAATTCTTCATTAGAGATTTTAGTTCCTTGACCCCATTCTTTTTCTTCTGATTTTTCTAAAGCTTGCTTGCAGGCAGAAATGTCAAGTCCATTTGGATCGTGTACCCCTCCAAACTGATTAGATGCAGCAATTACTTTTATTCCATTTCTGGAGCATTTTTCCGCAAACCAATATCCTACGTTTCCAAATCCTTGAATTGCTATTTTTAAGTCTTGTTTTACGGGTAAATTTATTTTATCTAAATAGTTATCCATCAGGTGCTCTAGTACGTAGTATCCTCCGTAGCCAGTAGCAGAATCTCTGCCCTCTATTCCTCCTAAAGCAACAGGCTTGCCAGTGATTATTGCTCTTGGATTCCCTCCTTTAATTCTTCTGTACTCAGAGTACATCCATCCCATAACACGTTCGTTGGTTCCTAAATCTGGTGCAGGAATATCTTCATCAGGACCAATAAAATCTCTAAACGCACTGATGTATGCCTTGCTAATTCTTTCCAACTCACGATGTGAAAGCGAGTTTGGATCAATGGAAACGCCGCCCTTAGCTCCTCCAAAAGGAACTTTTAGAGCGGCGCATTTAAACGTCATCCAGAAACTTAAAGCTTCGACATGATCTCTGTCCACATGAGGGTGAAATCTTATGCCGCCCTTAGTTGGACCCATCGTTGAATCATATTGACACCTAAATGCTTTATACATCTTCAAGGTTCCGTCATCGTGCCTCATTGGGATTGAAACTTGAAGAGTTCTTTGAGGATATTGTAAACGCAGCCTACTTTCAGGGTCTATGTTTGCGAACTCAACAGCTTTACTTAAATAAGACTTTGCTCCTTCTAACAAAGACATATACACCACCTCGCTTTATTTTAGTGTTTAATTCTTATTAATCTTCTATCCATCCTTTAAAAGATTCTTCTCCTTTATACCCTATTCCGTGTTTGACTATTTTCTCATTTTTATCTACTATGAAATAGTTTGGAATTCCCGAAACATTATACTTTCTACGAAGCTCTATTTCTTTAGATGCATCCGCATAGTAAACGACGTACTCAGATAAAATACTTTTCACATCATCATCTGACAAAGTATTTTCTTTCATTTTTACACACCAATGACAGGTTTCTGTTGAAAAGAATAAAAATATTTTTTTGTTTTGTTCTTTTGCCATTTTTAGAGCCTCTTCGTAAGATTCTGGATTTTTATCCATCGGCTCTTGTGGCTCTATTTGAGGCTTTGGCTCTATTTGAGGCTTTGGCTCTATTTGAGGATTTGGCTCTATTTGAGGCTCATCTTGCGAACCTCCCCAGCTTTGCCATTTGTCAAGCAGGTTGTTTTTTTTATTGTTTTGATAGGCAAATGCTATCGAACCCATTAATAGCATTATTAATGTTAAAGATATAAGTCTATTCATTTTTGATTCCTTTCATCCTAAATAAATGTATGAATATATTAAAAACAACTATAACGACTTTTTTAGTATTGATTTTGTCGTCACCATTATCTAGTGAAGAACCAGACAAATTGCTTCACAATAAATGCTTGTATCCGGCTGTCACACTGAAGCCATCGCAAGGTGGCGGAAACGGATCTGCGATAATTGTAAGAAGTGAAAAAGTAGGAGAAGAGTGGAGAAATGTCGCACTTTCAGTTGCACACGTCCACTCGCCACAGCCACATGTTGTCAGAGTCTATGAATATGAAAACTGGAGTACTGTCAAGGGCTTTAAAGATTACCCAGCTATTTTTTACAGAATGGATAAATCCAAAGATACAGCAGTTGTCTTGTTTACGTCTGAAAAAGAAATGCCGGTAGCTGATTTGTCATTTGAAAAAAATTACTATATTGGAAACAAAATCACCAGAGTTGGCAGTGGCTTAGGAGAAGAGCCACGAGTTGAAACTGGAATAATAAATTCATTATCTTCTCTAAATGAAGGAAATGTAAATGGAACAATTAGATATTCTGCTGGTACTGTGCCTGGCGATAGCGGTGGTGGTTTATTTCATGAAAACAAGCTAATTGGCATGATTCAAGCAATCAGGGTCAATTCAGGAATGATACCGCAACAGGTTTACCATATGGCGTTTGCAGTTCCATTATCTAGGTTCAAAAAATGGAACAAAGAACTAAATAGTGTAATAGATTTTGCGTTTAATAAAGAAGAAAAAATGCCAGTTGTACCATTCTTTTATGTAGAGATGGAGCATAAGCAATTTAACAAGCACATAACACCAATTAATTTTTGGGATAAATAAATGAAAAAATTTGAAAATTATTGTTTCGAAAGAGACCTTAGAAAAAGCATAAATGAATTAGCGGTTGTAGTTTGCGAATCTGGTATGCCTGTAGAGATCGTCATTGAAGACTTGCAACACTTTATGACTTTGGATGTAGACCTGCAAGAGCAAGCAATCTCGGAATTAGAATTGATAAACGAGGCTTGGTGGGGCGGTAAAAAAGATCCAACTTCCGACGCTGATGCAAAGCAGCAGCAAAAGGACCAAAGGGCTATGCAGGCAGGTCTGAAAAGAGATTCCAAAACTCAAGCTGCACAGCAAAAAACAGGAATGATGAAGGCGCAAAATAGAGCCGACTGGGCTGGAGGCAAGCTCAAGCAAGGTGCTGCATCAATTGGGGCAACTAGAGACGATGGGACTGGCTGGGCGCAAAAAAACGGCATGCTTGGTAATGCATGGAGAGGGATTAAAGGGTGGCTTGGGAATAAAGGTCAAGGTCAACAACAAGACCAAGACCAAGGTCAAGGTCAACCACAAGGTCAAGGTCAACCACAAGCTCAAGGCCAACAACAACCACAACAACAACAACAACAACAACAACAACAACAACAACAACAACAACAACAACAACAAGGTCAAAGTCAAATTACAGCAGATCAGCTAGAAAAGGCTATATTTCCTCACATGACGAACAGAATGGGAGCATCACCAGAGCTTCTTAAAGCGATAGATGTTGTTAAAAATGCATTAAAGGTGAAAAAATGAAAAGTTTTTATGAATTATCAGAAATGATCAACGAAAACACTCGTAACACGATGAAGCACGATTCCTAAAACTTCCAACAAGATTTTTCCTGTTTTTGTGCGGAATGTACATCGGCTGTTCTTCCTCTATGATGTCCGTGAATACCTGTAAATTTATCACATTCCTCAAACGGCTCATCTTTCATTTTTTCTACAGTTTCATTTACAATTTTCATCCTATTTCCCATATCATCTTTAATTAAATTATCGTCTTTATTAGGTTTTAATTCATTTGGTATAAAGTTATTAAATTCATTAAATATATAATCGATTACATCCTTAATACTGTTATCAGTTGCAAGTAATTTATCATAATTAATTACTAATACATTTGATTTTTTTTTATATTCATTATTTATTTCTTTTTGCACTTTTCTATCATTACGTTCACTCATAACAAAGAATAATTTATATTGGGGATATTTATTTTCTAAATCAATAATATTTAAATCATGTGTTTTAATTATTGAGAATTTATGTATTAATTCATCAAAGATGTTGTAATTAGCATAGTGTATTCTTTCTTGTGGAGATATAAACCCGTGTATTAAATTCAACAATAAGGTAGAACCCGTATGTGGAGGACTTGATTGAATTATTTTAATCATATGCTTTATAATATTTATTACACGACTTGCGATATCAAATCTGCGGCTAAGTCTGCATCTTGAACAGAGAAGTCAAGGTGTGGCCTTAGCCTGATGGAATCTGATCCACAAGAAAGCACAAACATACCTTTGTCAAATAAATCTGAAATCACTTGATCACGATTTGGATGGTCAAATGCAATCCAAAGTCCTTTCCCTCTTGCATTATCCAACCCCATTGCTTCCAGTCTTGAAAGAAGATGATTTCCAACTGATTTTGCGTTGTTTACTAAATCATCCTCTTCTATTATTTCCAAGTACATGGTTGAGCGAACCATGTCAACAATGTTTCCTCCCCACGTAGAGTTGATTCTACTTGGAACTGTGAACACATTGTTTTTTTCTGTGTTTATTCTGTCACTTGCTGCGAACCCGCATGTTTGCATCTTCTTCCCAAAAGATATCATGTCTGGAACTACGGAGAAGTTTTGATATGCCCAAAATTCTCCTGTAAGCCCAACCCCAGTTTGAACTTCATCAAAGATCAACATCGCTTCATATTGATCAGCCAGTTGTCTCAGTCCCACTAAATATTCGTCACGGAAGTGGTTGTCTCCACCTTCTCCTTGGATGGGTTCGATTATAATCGCCGCCACGTTTCTATTTTTCAAAGCAGCTTCAGCTTGATCTAAAGATGTCTTTTCCCTTCTTTCTAGATCGCTCAAATAATTTGCATCATCTAATATAGGGAAATTAATTTTAGGATTAAGAATTCTTGTCCATTCAAATTTTGGATAGCCATCAACTTTTGGATTATCAGGATCGCCATTGTTTGTCAAAGACATAGTGTATCCACTTCTTCCATGGAAACAGTTTTCGAGATGGATTACATCCATATCTTCCTTGCCATACTTTTGGTATTTCCAATCAAAGGCAGCTTTTAATGCATTCTCTACACCCAATGCTCCTCCGCTTACATAAAAATGATATGGATGATCAGGTGTGAACTCTGCAAATTTTTCAACAAACTCAACATACTCTTTGGTATACATGTCGCTATTTGCTACTTTGCTAATTGCGGCATCAAGCAGTCTGTCCTTTTGGGCAACGACTTTTGGATGATTCCAACCAAGTGGTTGAGAAGCAAATTGACTAAAGCAATCCATGTATTGCTTTCCAGTTTCTTCGTCTACGATCCAACTGCCTTGAGATTTTTTTAAATCAATTACAACTGCATTTTCGTCAACAAGAATATGCTTCTTTAGTCTGTCTGCTATCTTCATTGTTATTCCTTTGAATATTTGTTTTTGTATTTCTTAAAAGTCATTGTTTCGATATATTTGTAGCAACATATTTGCTTCTTCAATGAGTTGGAAGAAAATTTATAAACAGCTACCTTTTCGTCAGGAGAACATCCTGTGCATTGCTCTAAAAATCTAGTTCCTAAATTCTTGTTTGGCTTTTTTTTGCTAATTCTTTCAATCCATATTTCTGGAGGGTCCTCGTCATTGATTGACATTACGGTTCCTCTGTAGCCATCAAGCGGGCCGCCAAACAGTTCAGTTAAAAATTCGTATCCGTAACCTGATACTTCGTTCATTTTAAATCCATCCTACTTTTATTGCTTGTTTTATTTCTAATGCTGTTACTTTTCTTCCTAAAACTTCTCCAACACTTTCTGTATAATGTTTTTCAATGTCCTTTTGTATTTCTTTGAAAAAGGATGGACCCATACTTTTAGCATCCATCAGCGAAGTAATATCCACTGTCCAGTCTAGCTTTTCGCCGTCTATAAAAACACCTTTTTCTACTGTTCCGTCTTCCCTTTTGCGTCCTTTAACTTCGAACCTTCTCATAGGCGTTCCATCTGGATACATTGGAATGCTGTCTTTTGGAATTATTCCTAGCCACTTTCCTTCTTTATTCTTTTTTGCAAAGCTTAATTCACTAACTTTTGAATCCATTCCGCAATTAGTACACCCTGCGTAATCGTGTTCCCAGCCACTTGGAACTACGAAAGGAATCCCACAATTTAGGCAGTTGTAGGTGTTTTTATCATTTTCTGTGTTTTCTGTCATAATATTTATAATAGTTTTAGATCTATATATTTGAAACATAGAATAGAGAACATTTATGCATACTTTTGAAAATTGGCTAATCGAAGAGTCATCAGTTTCTGATTTGTACCAGAGCACTGTTGAAGCTTTTCCAACTACAACGAAAAGACAACATGCGACTCAGCCAATTCAAATCTCTAATTTATACTTAAGTCCTTATAAAGGAGTTAGAACTTTATTTATGCGATCTCTCGCACAAAATGAAGGAAGAGAATACTCTCCAATCATTCTCTTTAAGAATGTACAATATGAAGATTCTGCTTCTTCAAAAACGTTGAAACTGAAAACAGAAACAGGAAATTTTAACATTAATCCTCTTAGCATGAGCCAAGATGTGGTTCTAAGGTGTAATTGCAATGATTTCAAATGGAGATTTAACTACACAGATCATTTAAATAAATCTCTATATGGAAGAAAAGCAAGAAAATATGAGGCTGAATTCAATCCTGGATCTAGTAACCCAAAGAAGATGCCTGGTATGTGCAAGCATCTCATAAAGATGGTAGAAGTGCTTTCTAATTCTGGGATAATTAGAGATTGATCTAAAAAGGATCGTACTTCTGGGAAAGTGATCCCTTTTCAATAGAATCTATTGCATAACGATACTCTTCTTCAGACTTTTTTAGGTTTTTGTACTCGGCAGGTTTGTGATTGAGGAGTTTGTTGACATCTTGAGAATTAGCATCGGCAGCATATGCTTGTTCTAATCCTGGAGTTTCTAGTTCTATCTTTTTGATTTTATCTTCAACTTGCTTTAACTCTTTTTGCAACTGGGGCAAATATGTTTTTCCTTTTTCGCCCAATTTATAAAGATTGTTGTGTAAGCTTTGATACCCCATTGAACGACCTCCAAGGCCAAACCCTTCTTCTCCACGGAATTTCAAGTATTTATCTACGAATCCATTTGCTGCCGGATTGTTTGCTTGAACCAAAGCATTTGCAAAGCTCTGAAGAATTCTCCCTTCAAAATTTTCAGAACCAATTACTTGACCCATCTGTCCGCCAATCATTTTTCGCTTGTTGCTTTTTTCTGTTTGGCTCTTTATTGGTCTCTCATTCAACTTTTCTGCTAGTTCGTAAATCTTCTTAACGATTTCATTAGGGATGGGTCTGAAGGCAGAAAGCTGATCAGCTATGTCGTTATAATGACCGAGTAGTGTGTAAGGACTATCGCCCATTCGTTTATCATCTTTTTTTGGAGGATACTCCAGCCCGTCTAAAACTTCTTTATAGATATTTTTTTTCAATTGTTCAGCCACTTCAGGAGAAAGTTTGTCAATTGATCTGACTAATGCTTTCTTTGATTTGGCTACCATTGATTTTGTTAGATCTTCAACTTCTATTAGTTCTGGATGTCTAAGTAAATGACTCTCGTAACTGGGAACCCATACTGAATCTCCTTTTCTGTTTTTAAGAAATTCATGAAGTCTTTTTATAGACTCGGAATCAAGAGACTTTTCTTTATCTAGTTGTTCTATTTTTTCCAACGCATATTTACTATCCGGCCTCCATGGATCTGTCAACTTCCACAAATCCTCGATTTTGTCAGAAGAAATGTATTCTCCATCTGGATCGTAGGTGTCTGAGTATTCGGCACCTTTTAACTGATACAACCCTGCTTTGATTTCTCCTTGTTTGGACTCTACCCATTTTTCTACTTCTTCAGCGAATCCAGGAACTTCCCATCCATAAATTTTTGACTCTACAACTGCTACCGACATTCCATGCTTTGATCCGCCGCCAATTCTTTTACTGTCAAACCTTCTTACCAGCACTCTGGCTTTTGGGTTTTTTATTTCTTTGTCATCTGGCTCAATTAAATATGCTATAAATCCGCCATCTTTCACTTCGCAATATACTTTAGAAGTGTTATCTTTTCCTATTTCCATACATGATTTCCAATCTCTACCTGTGCTCATGTTTTCTATATCTTCTGGTTTTTTAGAAATTGCAATTAAATACTTTTTAGATTTACCAGAGCCGGTTCTCGAAGGAGATGCTTCAAACCAATTTATAATATCGTCGTAATATTGATTATTGCGTTTGAATCGTTTTTGATATCTTCTTTGAGATATATTTTGATTGTTTAATTCATTTTCAAGACTTTTTTGATCTTGGTTTTTTATTTGATCTAAAATTCCACGAATTTTGTAAACGTTCTTTTTTGATTCATCTATGCCAAATTTATTTGAAATAGCTTTTTTAATTTTTTCAGGAGGTAAGTTTTTTCCTTGAAGATGAGATCGCAATTTATCTGGTGTGTCAAACTTGTCAATAGGCTCTGATCTAGGTGCGGCCAGTCCTTTTGCATAGTCTAACACTTCGTATCCGTCTTCACTCTCAGGATATTTACCTCCACCTTTGAAGCCATTGATTAAATCGATGACATCTTTATCCTCTGATTCTGGAATATCTTGATCTTTCTTTTTGAAATTTGTTTCAAAAGGAATGTAAATTCTGTCTTTGCCTCCAAACCAATTTTCAAAGGCGAAACTTCTGTCTCTTATGGCCGTGTCACGATCCATCATTTCTTGAGGATCGTATTCTTCTTCATCTTCATCCTCATAGTCATCATAGTCTTCTAGCCAATTGCGAAAACCAATCCCGACGAAAGTATTGATTTTAGCACTCTCGAATATTAAGCTTCTGATATCTTTTGTTTTCCAGTCGAACTTCATGGTATTATTTAGTTATCTAGCAAAAAAAAGACCACAGCGTTAGCTGTGGTCTTTAAAGTTTAGTAATGTAAGACGGTATCTAATTAGGCGTCAAGGCCATAACCAGCGTTTACAACCATCCACATAACGGCGTCAGTACCAGTTCCTGCAATGTCAAAGCTTGCGAAGTTGCCATCGCCATCATCAGTTTTTGCACCGACTCCTGCGACTGCACTATCAGTAGTAAGCATGACAACATATCCACTTTCGCTTCCAGACAATGCTGAAGGGAAAGTAACTGTTAACGCACCACCGGCTAAAACGCCAGAACCAGCAGCGACAACGTGAGGTGTTGCCATAGGAACGTAATGACTTCTTCCATTGCCTGGACCTTTAACGCCAGCATCTGCACTTCCAGGACCAACGCCTGTTACACTTGTTGCACCCATTGTAATTCTCCTTTAATTAATTAAAAATCTACATTATCTATAATTTAGATTGTTCTTTCCACATGCAATTGGAAAAAAATTATTCCAATTGCTTAACTAAACTCCATTGGAAAAAAAATTACGATAAATATATAATTTAATGACTCATATTATAAATCCCAAACTAACGCATCGTCAAAAGCATACAGTTATAGGCACAATTCTGGGTGGTTCCTCTATAATCCAACCATCTGGTGGTGTTAATAGCTATCTTTCTATGCGAAGTAAGGACTCAGAATGGCTTCAGCATAAATCGAATGAATTGAATTGCTTGTCTTCTAATAAGCCTTTTACCATTGAAAAAACTAACAGATGGCACTCTTTGTGTTATCCTCTCTTTAATGAATACAGAGATATATTTTACAAAGACGGGAAAAGAGAAATTACGAAAAATATTCTTGAGAGCCTATATCTTTCAGATTTAACGTTTTCGATATGGTGCATTGATTCGTGGAGATATGATAGAGGAAGATTTGTTATGAATACTCACGTTTGGGGAGAAAGTGGGACTTTGGAAGTGGTTGATTATTTAAAACTTTTGGATATGAAATCAGAAATTATAACTGATCGAGGTAGATTTCGTATCAAACTTAAACAAAAGTCAACTAGAGAGATGATGAAAATAGTGTCTCCCCATATTCCATATTTTTACACCATCAGAGACAACACGCCATTTAGATGAGTCACCTTTCTGTTTTGTTTAGCTGATAAGCTGTTGGGGCCTTTCGAACCCAATGGCCATCCATGTGATATGCATAATTCTTTAATAGTGCGACACTTTTGTATCCCCTTTTAAGGAATTCTTTAGCGTATTTAACCTCAAAAAATCTTTCACTCAAAAACCTTCCAGTTCCATTGATCAAAGATGTTTCAAAAACAGAAGGATTTAATGTGAATCCCGGCCATGATGAATAATTTTCAATTGAAATTTGAGACAAAGGACTCATCTCATTGCCTTCTTTTGGAGTTCCATCTTTGTTCCAAAAAAGTCCAGCAGGATGATCGATGTATCCCAAATCAGATATTCCTGATTCTGTTCGTGCATACTTAATGTTCTTAATATCTTCCTCTAAATTATAGTGCCTGTGCTTATAGAGGACGACTTGTTTTATGCTTTCTTTACTTTTTAAAACATTCAGGCATTCTGATATAAATTTACCTTTTTCTACAAATACCCAATCATCTTCCATGTGAAAAGTATATTTAGTTTTTACCTGATTAAACAGAACATTTAAAGCATTGGCGTGGCCTTTGTTTCTTGCAGGGTTTATTATCCAATTTATAAATGGATATTTTTTAATCAGTCGATCCAGTTCAGAAGCGTCTGTTCCATCATCGATGCATATTATTTCTCTTATAAGGTGTTTATCTAAACAACTTTCAGAAATACTTTTTAGCATTCTTTCTAGTTTTTTTGGTCTTTTGCAAGCTGTTATGGTTAAAGTAACATTCGAACTTGAATTTGATATATTTAGAATATTTTTACATTTTAACATTTAAGCACCGAATACGACGCACCAATAAATAGTGCCATCTTTGGATTTGGAAAACCCAAACCCAACATACTTAAAGTAGTTATTTAGTATGTTTTTTCGGTGTCCTTTTGAGTTCATCCAAGCACGAACGACTTCTTTTTCGGTTTTCTGTCCGTATGCAATGTTCTCTCCGTAAATTATGTAACCTTGTCCCACTCTGTCTTTGACGTTCGACTTATCAGGTCCAGTGTGGCTTAAAGTCTTGTTTTTTGCCATCCACTCAGCGTGTCTTTGTGCAGCTAATGATAGATTTTCATCAATTGAAAAAAGCGACTTGTTATATCTTGATCTTTCTTTATTGTGGAGATCAAGAATTACTTTTTTATTGAGAACAACTTCTTGAATTGAGTTGTTCTTTAAATCTTGAGGAGCGTTAAATGCTATTGTTCCTGATATGAAGAACGATAACAAAAATATAATTGATAATGTTTTAATCCTTTTCAAGTTGCCTCCTGCAAATAAAGGAATTTACATTATTTATTCGTTATGAACTTGTTTTTATAAGTGAGACAACGTAATAAAGCCCAGTCAGAAACGACTGGGCTTTATTGATTTTGCTTTTAATTTTAATTTACGACTCAGTAATTATTTGTCTTGTGAGCCACCACAGCACTCGCTAGCTTGCTCTACTTGCGGCGAGTCACCACAGCATCCACTAGCTTGCTCTACTTGCTCTGAGCCACCACAGCATCCACTAGCTTGCTCTACTTGCTCTGAGTCACCACAGCATCCACTAGCTTGCTCTACTTGCTCTGAGTCACCACAGCATCCACTAGCTTGCTCTACTTGCTCTGAGTCACCACAGCATCCACTAGCTTGCTCTACTTGCTCTGAGCCACCACAGCACTCACTTTGTTCTGCTTTTTGCGATCCGCCACAACACTCGCCGCTTTGCTCTGTTTCATTACTCATAATTTGCTCCAATAGTTAGATTAAACTGTCTTGAGCAATATCATAGTCATCAAACGCAAAAAATAAAACCCATGAGTTTGAAGTTTGTGACAATTATCTGGAGTCAGAAGACAAGTCTAGTTCATCAGCGAGACTGCGAGCAATTTGCTTCACCATTGCTGCGAATCTAAGATCGCTCCAGCCTTCTGCATGGCCTAGCTCAGGCTTAATATCTGTTATCAAACCTATTAAATCGTCGATTTCCATATCCGCTATATCTTCTAATTCAACTCCTTTTTCATAAGTGAGTTTGTTAATTATTCCCTCAATTGCATCTTCTTGATTTTTATTTTCTATATATTTTAAGAATGTATCCATGATGTTCTATTTAGTCTTGCTAGATTTATTTCTGCAAGCCTTGCATCTGGTTGCCTTCCCATCAGATTTATGTTTGTCGTTACCAAATTTTTCAAGCGGTAACACGCCCTTGCATTCGTTGCATTGTTTTTTACCTTCTGATGCATAAGGATTGACTTTCTTCTTTTTGGGCTTAGAACCAGCTAGATGTCCTCCGTATCGCTCACAGATGTATTCGCCGTTTCTTTTGATGTTCTTCTCATAGGTGAGACGAAGAGGCTCATGGGTCTCATTGCAGAATTCACAAAAGACTTCTACCTTGTCTTGAGCAATGTGCTTGTGGTAATGTTTGTTGGCTCGCCTTCTGTTGTTCTCTTTTTGTTTTTCAATCCATGTAGTGTCTCCTGTTTTTTCTGCAATGAATCTTTTTGCCCAATTGATGATAGTTTTTTCACCTTTGAGTCCAGAATTCTCTTCTGTCCAAACCTCAAATTCCCATCCATTTTCTTCAGCATGCTTAATAGAATCAGATATTTGTTTCACCACCTCTGGTTCATTTAATCTTCTTTGTGGTTTAACTTCTAAAATTATTGTTTTATCTTTATAGTTTACTTTTATGTCTGGACTTCTCCATCTGTTTTCTTCATTTTTAAAAGAATCCACACGGCTGAAACTTAGAACTTTATCATTTTGTTCTAGCAAATACAGACATCTAAGTTCATACGAAGAACCATAATATATTTCTTTTTTATTTTTATTTGATTTAAAATATCCTCTAATATGTGAGTGCTTAAACAAACCCTGTGAATGCTGGTCTGCACACTGTTTGGATCGTTCTTCTCTCCATGTTCTCTTTTTCGAATCAAGCAGATAGGTCCATCTTTTTTTTCCTCGATCCCAAATTCTTTCAAGTCCTCTTTGCTTGGCCCATTCGTATTCGGTTAAACCGCTTGGACATTTTACTGAAGATTTCTTTTGGCTCTGTTTGCTGTATCTTGAAGAAGGATTGTTTATGTCAACATAACTGTAATCTGGTCTATAATTTTTTTCTATTGAAAATCCTAGTTTTTCATAGGTGCTTCCTGTAGTTAATCGATTATCACTAAAGCTTATTATTTCATCATATCTTTTATCTTTACTCCATTGCACGCATTTTTTAAACAACTTACTTGAACCGCCAACGACATATGCTCCTTTCTTAAAACAAAGTCGGTCGAGCACAATTCTGTTTTGTGAAATTTGACGACTGTGTCGTCCAAGAGATACAATTCCTAACAATTCGTCATCTTTAAATATCCCAAAATAAACCAGAGATAGCTTGTTGGTTCCTTGGATGTGATATTCTTTTAAAAACTCTCTAGCAAGGTGTTTGCTCACCTCCTTAATGATGCACTTGCGAGCATAAATTCTTCTTTCATGTTTTCTATTGGCACCATCTATAAAATTCTGACATTGGGATCGTCTGTTTTCCCACTCATCTGAAAACAAAATAATGTCAGCATCTGGCAAGTCTTTTGTGTTAAGGTTTTCAGGGTCTTTTATATCTAAAATAATTGTATTTTTCATATCGCTCTCCAAAGAAGGTGCTACTTTAACTTAGTTAGGAAGCCTTTGAAAGGGCAAATAAAAACAAAAAAAACTCCTGCCATTTCTGACAGGAGTTTTTGTTTTTCTTATTACGCTGCTTTCGCAACTTTGTTATTAGATAACGAAATTGGCAATAGAAAGCCTTGCGTAGAATTTACTTCCTTCTCGGAGCAATTTCTTGCCGTATCGAGTGAGGATTCCCTTACGTGGGCAGAAGCTCTCTGGATCGAGAACAACTGGAGTCTGTGTAAGTGGAACGTATGGGCAGTAGAAGTAACCACTGTCCATGTAGCTGTCACCTTTGTATCCCATGAGGATTTGACCTGTTGGGAAGAGAGGATCTTTGTATAGTCTCCAACGGTTGTTGACAGTACCGACGTACTGAATACCGAGAGAGCTAGTGAAAGTCTCTGAAGGTGCAGGAGCGAATCCGGCAGTAGCTGTTTCGAAGATAGAAGCAACTTCTGGGCTACATACGAGCCAGTTAGCTCCGCCACGCAATGTCTTCTTGTGGATGACGTTGCTGACTTCTACGATCTTAACGTAGAGTGACTCATACTTCTCTTTGATGGTGTCACCAAGAGCGGTATTGAAGTCCCAAGAGGCGACAGTACCAGCGTTCTGACGAAGGTCAGTAAGTACTTCACGGTCGATCTCAAGGTTGATTTCCTGAGCAAGAACTCCAGTGAGTTCAGCTTCTGCATCAAGGTTGTGCTGTGAACGAAGGTCCTGCTGTGCTTCGTATGACCAGACAGCCTTAAGCTTACGGGTCTTAGCAGAAATGTCTTCGCTTTCGACAACGAGGTTGATCTCAGGAAGATCAGGATTGCACTCCATGTTGTACTCATAAGAGACAACGGCGTTGTTTGAGCCAGGATCGCCTGACCATGTGAAAGTCATTTCACCTGTGGTGTTGTTAAGGCTAATAGCGTCAACAGTTTCAGCAGGCGTTCCGATGTCAGTGATAGTAGCTGTTCCGCTCTCGTCGATGACGAAAGTAGCAACAGCAACACCGCCATCAAAGGCAGTACCAGTAACAGTGCCAGCCAAGATTGGAGTGTGCTCCAATGGGCTAAATACAGAAGTTACGTCTCCACCAGCATCTGTGCTAGTAGATTCGTTCTGTACGAACTGGTGAGAGTAGAAGATGTCCAAGTTTGGATCACCTGATGCAGTTTGCATCAAGGAGTTTGCGTCATCTCCTGGGAAACCGCCATTGTTATCAGCACCACGGATTGCTCCTTTGTTGCTGCTGTAACGGAATCGTAGGTAATAGACCAAGCCAGTTGGGCCAAGTAAAGGCTGAACCGATACAACCTTGTTAGCGATTAACTGGGGATAAATTCTACGAACCAGTGGAATACTGATTCTTTTAAACTGACTAACGTCTCCGGTGTCAGTTGAAGTTTCGTTGATTAGACGCTGGTTTTCCAATAGAACGGCAGTGGTGGAGCGGGTAAAGCTATCTTCAATGCCATCTAGCAAACCAGTAGTCGCCCAACGAGCCTCAAGTTGTTTTGCTTCGTTTAGCAATCTTGCATTTGCATCCATTATATTTAAACCTCTCTGTGTTTATTAATATGGGGTAACTAGATTTATGAGTCTTTTTTGATTCCTGAAAGTACTTGCATTTGATGCAAGGTTCCTTCATCAACAAGACTTTCGACTAAGGCTCCATCGCCTTCATCGGATTCGGTATCTGCCTGATGTTCAGCAATTACTTCAACATCATCAGTTACCTGCTTTCCTCTCCCCGTTACAGTTCCTGCCTTTTCGATTCTTTCATTCTTTTCGGTAGATGCTGCAACTTCTTCGTGTTCACGGAGAAGGTCGCCAGCCTGTCTTAAACTTTCGTTTAATTTATTATTTTCAGTGCTTACACGGATGTTCTTAGCTTCCAACATTCGCACTTTAGATTGAAGATGTTCGTTGGCCTTGTTAACTTCATCAATTTTTGATGTAGTTGCCAAAGCAAAATCTTCGTCTGAAATGTATTCTGATACAGTTTCAACAACCCTATCGAGAGTACATTTATGTTCAACCATTCTAGGATCACTGAGAACATCCCTACGAGCCTGCTCGTAAAGTTCCTGCCCTTTGTGAGTTAAGAATTCATCAATCTTATCGATGAAGTATTCTCTCATAGAACCGAGCTTGCTTTCATACTCTTCATAGAGTGATCCTTCTAGCTCTTCGTTTTTACCACGCTCACCTAGGAGCATCTGGTACGCTTCTTCATACCCTTCTTCAAGTGCCGTTTCGAATTCACCACGTTGTGTATCCAAACGACCACGTAAGTCAGAAATGATAGCCCATGCCTCTTGATAACCAGTTTCAGCGGTAGACTCAGCATCTTTCAATTCATCTGATAACTCGGCGTAAGCTTCTTCCAACTTAGTGTTGAATTCAGCTTCGATTTCGGCTTTAGCCTCGTCGAGCATCCCATTGACTGCTGAGGTAACGTCTTCGACCTGATCTTCTGGCAAGAGCTTACTTAATGCTTCTAAAATCTTATCCATTAGCTCAACCTCGCTTTAATATCATTAGCCTGTTTCTTAACAATGCCACCTAGACAAGCTAAGAGTAAATCTTTGCTTACCGTATCTATGCCGCTACCCTCATTTTTAACAGTGTTTTCTGTAGCAACTGGTTGTGACATGACGCTCTCACGCCTGTTGTTTACCACCTTCTCTTGGAAAGCGGCATGTGTACTAGGGTCAGCTACGGCATCGAACGTGATGAGCTTATAGCTTTCGCCTATTACTAAAATTCCATTCTCGTTTACTTTTCCATTCCCAACACCTCTACTGCTAATTCCGACTCTAACACCATCGTTGATAAGTGCTTGAAGAATTTTGCCGCATGGAGTGTTAAGAATTTTTCCTTCTCCCATTAGGACGTTTCCGTCCCACCAAAGTTTTGTGACTAGATGAGAAGCATTTTCAAAGTGAACAATTGAATCTGTGGGATGATCTAACTCCCCACATAATCCACCACTTTTCATAGCCTCATCAAGTCGCTTAACGTTGCTTTCAAGTACCATTTTGGGGTACATTCGTTTGTTCTTGTTGACTGCTTCTGCTTCCTGAAACTTTCCACGGAAACTAACGCCTCCTCCTCTTCCATTTGAAGAGGAGGATTCGTGTAATTCCATTTCATTCAGAACGCAGCCCACGCCACCATAAAGTAGTTTTTCTTCATAGTAAGTACCAGGGGTACAGTCGTGTTCAAGTAGGATTTCCATAGTCAATCTCCTTGGTTCACGATTTATTCTTTAACAACTAAGCTTTTAGCTGCCACTGCTTTTGGTGCATAAGGATTTTGGAGTTGAGGCCATGTGTCCTTTGACGATACATCCATATCATCTTTGTCAGCACCCTTTTCCCCTTTCATGGTCGCATTACCAGTTTTAGGAGCATATGGGTTATTCAGAGAAGGAAATACTTCATTTCCACCAATGTTTCCCCAAGCATTTCCACTCATTTCTTTCGCTCCATCAGCCCCCTTGCCCATTTTCCAATCGCCTTGAGAAACAGGTGCGGCTGATTTGTAATCACCGGAGAAGTCACCAGATGGTGAGTATCCATGTTGTGCCTGCACGTTTAGGAATGGATGATTCCCGCTTGCATCAACATGAGATTTTTCAACCTTCCATGCATGGCTATCGATGTTGGTTTCAATAAGATAATTCAACCATTCTGCTGCTTCGTAAGCAGTTTCTAATTTAGGCTGAACTTGACCTTGGATAACTACGCCTAGCATGTTTAGGTGCTTTGCAGTTTCGGTCACTACATCTTGTTGATTCTGGTCTTTAGCCATTGAAAAAACAGATCTCAGAGATTCATAAAGATCAACAAACATTTGCATTTGCAATTGATTTGCTTCATCAACTGATGGGTAGAAGTTATCGACAGTATTTTTGAATTCTGAGTACTTATCTTCTACAGATTCGTCTAGTTCTGTTTTAGATCCCTTTAGAATTCTTTCGACTTTATCGACGTATGCAAAGTGAGCAGTTCTCAAAATACCTTCAGCCATGAAATCGCAAGTTTGCTCATCAAAGTTTTTAGCTTGAACAGTTTCAAGTGCTGTTTTGATGGAGCCTGATAGTTCTTCTTGAGTTAGATAGAGAACTTCAGGCCAAGTGCTTACGATTGTTTCAAGTGATTCTTCCAATCCTTCGTTATCAGAAAGATTATTTTGTCTCTTTAGATCTCCCACAGCTTTGCAGAAGTCTACGTTTTCATGAAGCGTTTTCCCTTTTGACCTCAGAACATGCACATCACTTGGGCAACAATCCCAATCAAAGGACAATACTTTGGCTTCATTTCTTAATTTGTAGTTTGGAACTTTTACGGATACCACGTTTCCTTTGTTATCGCCTTTTACACTTGTTTCTTTCATCACAGGTGCAGCGTTTCTTGAATTGATAAAATCAAAGACATTTTCACTTAGGTTGAACCAAGGCTTTAATTGATCTTCATGGATGGTAATTTTTCCTTTGAAGTTTTTAGCTTCAAATACTTTTCTTTCTTTCTTTTTGCTACCTATAGCTTCATTAATATTTCTTTTTACGTGTGGAAGCTTCATGTAATCTAAAAAGATTTGATCAGCCTGTTCGCTTTTGTTTTCTAACAAAGCGTCAACAAGGCCACCTAAAACTTCACGACTTTTCCCTTTTTCCGAATCTGTGTCGATAGTAAGCTGCTCTATATTTTCAAAAACAACTTGGTTGTTTTTGACATCATAAGAAGTATGAATTAATTTTCCATCAATAGATTCGTAAAGAGCGTTCTGTTCACTAAAACAATTTAGTTTCAAGTCCTCTCCCAAAGCTCTTGATAGATATGGTGCAGCTTCTTTCAACTCGAACTCGGTTGTAGAAAGTGATTCATTCTGAATACTTTCAAAAACATCATAACTGATGAGCGTTCTTTTCATAATTGACTCCTAACATCGAATCTGAGCTTTTAATACACCCGTTAATGCGTATATAGTGTTAGACAAAAACTTTTTACTTAAGTCTGTGTCTATAATGAAACAAATACGCTATACATATAGTATGCATCAAAGAGAAAAAACAATCAAAAATGAAAGTAAATTATGAAAACATGGAGAGAATACGAAGATCAAAGATCGAAGCAAGAGAGCAATGCTTCGAATGCAGGACAAGAAGCATTGGGAAATATATCATTAGACGGCAGAGGAGAAGATGCTTTATCTGTTATGTATAGGTTGGTAAACCTCGCTTGGGAAAACCATCGGAAAGAAACAAAATCTTTTTTCAACAAGCTTTCGAAAAAAGATCCTTATATACAACAAGAGTGGGAAAAAATAGAGAAAGAAGCCGCACGTTTCGCAGGCTCAGGCTCAGATGCTGATGATGTAGTTATGATTCCAAACGCTGATAGTGGGAATGGCGACGATGAAGGAGGGGATGATTAATATCTCTCCATGCTATAATCTCTCTCTTCCTTATCTTGTTCCTTAGCGTATGACTTTATTTCTAGACCATATTTTTTAATATCTTCTTTGTCAGGTTCTGGGAGCAACTCCTCTCCACCTTCTGGTGGTGGCATCTCTCCCTCTGGTGGCATTTGTTCTCCACCTTCTGGTGGCATTTGTTCTCCACCTTCTGGTGGCATCTCTCCCTCTGGTGGCATCCCCTCTGGTCCGATCATTGGATTTGGACCGCCAGCTTCTGCTCCCATTTCTGTTTCGTTTTCGCCAGGAGCACCTACTCCCAACAAGGATGGATTTTGAGCTACAACCTGAAGCTTCAAATCCTCTAATTTTTGAAGCTTCATTCTTGCCAACATTGTCTTCGCCTCTTCTTTGCCATACTTCATCCATTTTGTAAGTATATCAAAGTCGGACATTAACATTGAACCTTTTAAACCGTTCGCATTATTTATTCTATTAGTCACAACCTCTGCTTGAGATAATTCTTTCCAAGCAGAAGGAGGAGTCATTTTTATAACTAGATCTTCATAAGACTCTTCGCTAAAACCTCGCAGTCTTAAGTGACGATCTGCTATTTCCCAAAGTCCGTCTTCTATACTTGATTGCAATCTCTCAATCATTCTTGCAAATTTAACATCTTGAGCAGAAAGTGTAATTCTTGTAGCTTGAGGGTCTTCATTGTTAAAATAATTTTTAGGAAAGTTCAATGCAGTAAATAATTTGTTTCTAAAATAAACAGCATCATCTATTTCCCCTAAATTCTGAGCACCTGGAAGGGTGTCGATCCTGGTGTTTGAATTTGGTCTAATCGGTAACCAATAATCTTCATCGGCAGCAGGAGCGTGCCATCTTTCTTCTACAGCATTTGCTCCGCTTCCGCCTGCTTTCCTGGTGGCGACTTTCTTTTTTCTAAATTGATCTTTAACTCTATCCATGAAAGCTTCAGCTTTAAACGGAGGGAGTTGACCAACATCTATATAAAAAACTCTTCTTTCGGGTGCTCTTGTCAATCTATAAACTAGCATCGCATCTTCCATCAATCTTAATTGATGAGCAGGTCCACGGGCTGGTTCTATCAGACTTTGACCATAAGGGTAGAAGGTTTTTCTATCGTCCCCAATTTTAATGTGAACAACTTGGTTTGGAGCAAATCTGATTGCAGTGGCTTGTTGCACGTCAGCATCTGTAGCTTGTGCAACTGGTGCTCTTGTTAGGGATTGATAATCTGGACCTTCGGCAGACTGTTGAAACTCTACAAGCTTTCCTTTAGTTGTTTCAATTCTATACATCGAATCTGGAGGCAATTCTTGAACTGCCAATATTCCATCCGATGGGTCTTGAGGATTCATCACACACTCTAGGAATGTGTCCCCAAATATGTATAACTTTTTAGACATGGGCCACATTCTTCTGTCCATGTTCAGCATTCTTCGATGAAAGAATAAAAAATCTAACTCTTCTTTAACATGGTGGTTGTCAACTTGAATGTCAAAAACATGCTCGTGTTCATTTTTTTGACAATTATGAAATATGACTGATTCCCCACAAAAGTTTTCATGATCTCTGACAGATAGATCATATACTTCGATCTCTTTGTGCGGAGATACTCCAATAACTCTTCTAGCCTTTGACCTTTTGCCTAATACTTTGAGTTCTTTTGAATTAAAGCCTTCGTTTTTCAACCATTGATCAATAGTAGGCCAGTGAGTTCCCATCATGTCAGCAGTTTTTCTGACAGATATTCCACTAGACAATATTCTGCATGCCTTGTTAACTCTTTCTAGGTCTTCATTTTTTTCGCCAGTTCTCCACTCATCGATGAATTGTCTTTCATGCACCCATCCGTGCGTGTTTGTATACACTCTTGGAAATTGTTTAGTTTTCAAACTGTTTAATTCAGAGTTTGCCCTCACTCTGTGGAACGGCATTAATTCGTCGCCAGATTTTAAAGATTCTGCGAAGTCCCATTTGCCACTCTTCAAAAGAACACGGTGGTCGGGAGTCGAGATAAAGGATGTTCCATCGTCTAATTTGACTTTTATTGTCATAGATTTTTTGACAACTCTTGGATTATAGGCCCAGCCTAGTGAGTAATCATTTTTTTCAAAATCCCAACAGTAGACTAAGAATTCCTCATCTTTTTTATTTTCTGCCAACCACTTGATGGTCTTATGTCCATCATATAGCGTAGATATTTTCGTATCTCCAGACAAGCAAGTTTCATCTGCCAAGACTGTCATAACAGATTCTATTTCTGCTACGTTTCTTAATCTTTCATATTCTTTGTACCTGCTTTGCCTGTTTGAAACGGTAGACAGGTCAATCATGTCGCCTGTTTCACGCAGGCGCACCATCCCCTTTCCGCCTCCCCAATAACTGCCGTCTTGGCGTATATTCGGAATGGCTTCAGGAAGAGTGTGGCCAGCACCTGTTAATTCGCTTTTACTACTCAGTTTAGTTTGAGGATCATCCTCAAAACTATATGTCCAAAGTTTATAGAAATCCCACCAGGCCATGTTTTTACCTCAATTTATCTATTTATAATTTAGCAATGGTTGTCAAATTACTCTTATATAGTTATGAAAAATGTTGTTTTTATTGTCAGTCACTTACATTCAGGGTCCGATGCTTTGATTCAGACCCTGAATGAAAACCCCAGAGTTCAAATACAGAGTACTAAATTAGCGTACAATCATCCAGACGTTTTGAGAAATTTGTTCTCTTTAGGTCATAAATTAGATAATTCTTCGGCTGTTTTTGGAGACCACATTTTATTCAATACAGATTTAAGTTCAAGTACATTTTATGACTTTGCTAAATTTATCTATGTTATTAGAGATGGAAGAGGAACTTTAGAAGACATTTTATTTGATAAAAATTTAAATTATGATCAGAACCAGGCTGAATTATACTATTCGTACAGACTAAGAAGAATGTATGAAATGGCATCTAAGACTCCAAATTCCATTTTTTTAAACTACAAACAGATGTATCAAAAGAGAAATTTAGAACTGATAGGAAATTATTTGAATCTAAAAGAACCTCTTAAGTATAAAGAGTTAAAGCGTCCCAATTTCGAAATTCCTCTGAGTCAGACAGAAGGATGCCAAGAGATTTTTGAAAAATATCTCTATAAGTTTAAAAAATTAGAATTGAAAGGCAGCAATTGAGAAAACTAGGCTTAAACAATTGTGCAATTTATGACGAAGTTTTGTCGCAAGAAGATTTTGCATCTCTTTGGAAGTGGGTTCAAGAAGACAACTACACTGGCGCACATTCTAATGAATGGCTTAAAGTTTGGCGTTTGAGCGACAGCCCTCCCATGGGAGGAACGTCGTTCTATTTAAGCAAGGCACCGTTCAGCAATCCCATAGACAAATTATTGCCAAAAGTTCTCCAAATGGCAGAAGACAGTCGGGACATGATTGGGAAAAGAGGAGAAAAGTGGAACGAGATAAGTATTAAATCATACATTTACCCAAGAGGCACAAAACTTTCCTGGCACAACGACTCAGGGTATGAAGCTGCGTGTATATTCTACACCCACCCAAAATGGTCTTCTTCATGGGGAGGTGAGTTGTTTATAGCAGAGACGGATAAAAATTTTGAAAAAGAATGTTTTGAAGAAAAATTAAAAATAGGACCTCTTGAAAAAGAATATGTTGATGCAATCCTTGAAGACAAAGGAGTGGGAAGATATGTTCATTCAAAACCCAACCGTGCAGTGCTTACGCCTGCTCCGATCTGGCACACGGTGAATAGAGTAGATGCAGACGCAGGTGATAATTGCAGATGTTCAATAGTTTTCTTTTTTAAAAAAATTAAGTCTTAAATGCATTGAGTATCTTGTTACTCTTTTATCTGTTTTTCGACTTCGTCGATCATTTTGTCTATGTTCGATATGGCAGAATTAAAATTTATGCTTGGGTTTGTTAAAGATCCTTGCTCCATATCAAACATCCACTGAGAGTGTAGATCTAAATTCTTAGCTTTCTTTTGTTTTTTGTTTTCATTTAATTCAATTGACCTTAGTGACCTGTTTAAATAAGACCTTGTTTCTGAAAACTCTTGTTTATTCGGAAGCTCTTGTAAGGCTTTAATCAAAAACTGTTTACTTCTCTCTAGTGACATTTTACCATCCAAACTCTTTAAGTAAATTTTCATTTCTTCTTCTAAAATCAAAACTGATACCGGATAGAATATCTTCATCATCTGGCATCAAATTGTGATCGTTTGTTTTCTCATCCAGCCAATCTTGCGGTGAGTCCTCTAGGATTTCTTTTTTAATTTCTTCGTACACAGACGACTTAAATATTTTAGTTATTTCGTCTGGGGCGTCAGCACCTACTGGTATACCTCTAATTTGTGAATCTCGAACCCAAATTGCCAAAGCCATAGAAATTACCAAGTCATCATGCTTTCCTTTTCTCGCTTCAGCTTTTTTGCTTCTTGCGTTGTAAACGAACGTAGAAAGTTCGTTTACAAGTCTGTGGCTGTTGACTTTTACCCCTCCATTAATGATTCTGTGTTGAAGTGCTTCTAAGTATATAGGACGTTTGATTCTATTGGGAGTAACTCCAGCCTTGGGCTGTCCTGATTTTGGTTCGAAGTAAATGTTTTCATATGCCAAGTCATGCTGAAGGTTGCTTATAACAGCACCTCCTTGGCCAGTATTTTCTACAACTAGTAAAGCCGTATTGTAATAGTACCCTATCTCATTAAGAACTTGTGCGTATATGTGAGGAGGTATGGTGTTGCTATAAAACTCTGCGACTTGTTCCAGAGAAGCCATGTCAAGTATCTGAAAAGCACTATTGTCTCCACCTTCTCCCACGCCCTCTGCACAGTCAACTCCAATTATGTACTCGTGACCGTCTTTAGGCTCTTTCCACAACCAAAGTGCCCCAGTGTCTTCTTCGTTTTGGTCTCTATCTTTTGTTATACTAAGCCATTTTTGAAATTTTATTCTTAATGGATAGTTTTCCCTTGTATATCTATCAAGTTCTTTAATTACTTTTCCATTTATATAGGTTTCACCAGACCCAAGGAAGTCTCCTAAAACTTCTTGCCTCCAACCCTTTGCTCCAAGGTTGGCCTTTGTTGATTTCACCCATGTGGGATCATTGTAATCTGGATGGGAGGAATAATGAAGGTCAATTATGTTAAAGGCATTCTTCCCAGCTTCAGCCTCGTGGTAAATTTCTTGATACCAGTTACCAAGACCATTAACCGTAGATATAACACAACACTGACCACCTGTTGATATAACTGGATACATTGATTTCCAGTGTTTGTGCATGTCTTGAATAAACGCAGCTTCGTCAATAATTAAAACCGTGATAGATTTACCACGAGCGGCTTCAGGTGTGTAAAACCAAATGACAGAACCAGTATCTAAAAACTGTCTTTCGTGTTCATTATGTTTGCCCATTTCTGGCTTCATCCATGCGGGCAAATTGAACATTGCATTTTTCACAACATCGCCAGCAGCGATTGCTTCACGATCTGTTTTTGACATGACAAGTATTCTTTGGTCTGTTTTGAACAATGCTCTCCACAATGCCCACGCAACACTAACAGTCGTTAGTCCTCCTTGTCGGAACTTTCTTAGGATGTTGAACCTATTGGAGTCATATCCATCAATTGTTCTCCTTTGATAGGAATACATGATGAATGGAATCAATCCATGAATTGGGTGATTGATTTTTACATACTTTGTACAGAAATAGGCGAAATCATTAACGCACTTGATTATTTCTTTTATCTGTCTTTCTTGGGAGTATGCTTCAATTTGTTCTTTAGTTTCATTGATTTTTATATCTAATTCGTTTTCGCTAAATTCGAAGTAGTGTTTATAAACCTCGTCCCACTCTTCAGTTTCTACGACATCTCTAATAGTGTCGTGCTTTGGGAAAAACTTTTCAAACTTAATGTCTGGTATTGCAATATTTAAATTTTCGTTGTTCATATCATTTATATAGTAGGAAATTTATTCAAAAAAGGAGTTCTAATGGCTAGAAGATTAAAATCTAAATGTAAAAAAGAAAAATATATTGAAAAAGAGTTCTTAGTTCCAGCCGCTGCGCCAACCTTTTTCTTCATAGTAAAGAATGCTATAGGAGGAATGATTGCTTTCTTCACTGTAGAGATGTTTAAAAAGTTCAAAAACAAAAAAAAATAATTCATTTTTTGCTGTTTTGCGTTATACTAATTAGATGAATAAAGCGTATTTTACTCTAGCCACCTCAGACTACCTTAAAGGTGCCGTTTGTCTTGTAAAGAGTCTAAAAAAGCATAGCAAAATCCCCATAGTAGTAATGAGCGTAGATCTCTCTATCGATGAGAAACATCACCTTAAAGACTTAGGAGCGGGTGTGATTGAGGTTCCTAAGATAACTTCTAAATTGGTGAAAGTGCTCCCCTTTCACAAGGATGAAAATTTTTGTCAAAATTGTTTCTGTAAACTAAACATGTGGAATACGACAGAATACGACAAAATTGTTTATTTAGATTCAGACACAGTTGTGTTGAAAAACACAGATTGCATGTTCGAAACAGATTCGGACTTTTCTGCTTGTCGATCATTAAACGTCGAAATCAACATTGATGAATTTAAGAAACATCCTTCTTTTAAAAAGTCTGCAAGCCTTAAAGACATTCCCAGAAAATTCATAAAAACAAATTATAAGAATGATTACTTCAATGCTGGGGTGTTAATTTTAAAGCCGAATAAAGAAGACTATAAAAAAATGATGAGTCTAAAAGACGCAATTGTTCCAAACAACAGCAATGGCGATCAAGGGTTTTTGAACAATTACTTTAAAGGGCGATGGCACCCTATGGATCACAAATTTAATTATTCCCGCAGACATTTTGAAATGTGGCCAGAAAAATTTGAGAAAGATAAAGAGGACATACACGTTTTGCACTTCACAGGCGCAGACAATAATCCTTGGAGCAAAGAACCAGAAAACGAAATGGAAAGGATATGGTGGTCAAATTTTGACTGCTAAATATGATGAATAAAAAATATATAATTTTTTGCTTGATTGTAATGATTTCAAGCGTTGTTGTTTTGAAAAATAATTTCATTACAAACAAGCCCGTTGACCCTATAGTTCCAATCGGCCCTATAGTTCCCATTGATCCCGATCCAGACTTAACTTTGACCGAAGCTCTAGAGACCATCACAGAAGAAGAATGCGAAGAGTATGTGTTCAAACTTGCAGACGATAAGTGGGAAGGACGTATGTCTGGCAAGGCTGGAAACGTCGCCGCAGCCGAATGGATAAAACAATATCATGAAAGTAATGGTTTAAAGACTGAATATCAAAGATTTGACATTAGACGCTTGAATCCAGGTCCTAACAATGAAACGGGTGACAATTATACACAAAATATATTTGCTTGGATCGAAGGCGAAAATCCCAATGAAATTGTTGTGCTAGGTGCTCACATGGATCACATTGGATACGGTCCTTCAATGTCCAGATCAAGGACGATGGCAATTCATCCAGGCGCAGATGACAATGCGAGCGGAACTGCTGTAATCATGGAAATTGCAGAAGCCCTTTCAAAGATGGAAAAACCTAAGAGAACTATTGTGATACAGCACTACTCTGGCGAAGAAATGGGATTAATTGGAAGTCGATATTACTGTGCTAATCCAACTTTTCCTAGAGAAAATCCAAACATAAGAAGTCATGTTGCGATGGTTAACTTAGATATGGTGGGATACTTAGATAAAGGTGTATATTTCACAGGATGGGGCGATGGAGAAAGTTCTATAGACGTTAAAAATATAATTAAAAAATTAAATGAAAAATATATTTTTGCAAATAAAATCACAAGTCGTGGAGGAGGCGGAAGCGATCATGCTCCATTCTATAACAATAAAATTCCTGTGGCGTTTTTGCACACAGGAGGCCATAAACATTATCACACTCCTTCTGATACTCCCGATAAATTGAATTATGCCGGAATGAAGCAGGTTTCAAAGTATACGTTGGAATTAGTTTGGGAACTTGCAAATATCGAAAATAAGCCAAAATTCAATATTGCAAACTTTAAAACTATGAATTATAAACATGACCACGGAAATCCTGAAGTTAAATTTGAAAGGGAATAATAAATGGAAAATGAACAACTAATTGAATTCTTACAAGAAGACTTGAAGAATGAAAGAAAACATCTGTCAGCGTACACGCAATATGCTGTTCAGTTAACAGGGTTACATAGAGAAGAGCTTCGAGAGTTTTGTGAGACTCAGGCTGCTGATGAACTAAAGCATGTTACTGAATTTTCAGAGCTTATAGTTCATCTAGGCGGAACCCCAGATGTTAGAACAAACCCGTACCCTTCTGGCTTAACCTGCCCCACTTCGATTGTCAAAGCAATTGTAGAGATGGAAGATGAAGTCGCAGATAATTATGCGAAGCGTCTCAAGTCAACTGAAGACTATGATAATGCCGCTACAGCATACACGCATCTTTTCTACGAAGAGCAGCTTTTAGATTCTTGGAAAACTGCTAGAGAAGTTCAGAAAATGATCCCTAAAAAAACATGCGAAACTAAAGCCCGATCAGGTAACTGATCTCTTAAGTAGACGACAATAGTTATTGTTAAAAAATATAAAATTATTATGATTCATATTGAATCAAGATAGAGAGATCTGTAAACTTACAAAGTTAACAAATCAAACTAACATTAAAAAACTGATATTGGAGGGTACAATAATGCTTGATTTATATAGCAAAAGAAATGAACGAAAAGTCTCGGTTCTATATCCTACTCGTAAGAAAGATGGAACCAGATCAAATGTCTTACGAAAAATAGATGGAATAAAAATTCGTTCTTATACTGGACCAAATGGTCGTGGAGCAGTTATTCAGGAAAACAATGGTCAAATTAGATCATTATCTAATTCTAGATGTGTAGAACCCTGAAATGTAAAAAATAAGATAAACCCCGCCTTTAGGCGGGGTTTTTTTATTTAAAAATCATTTATAGAGGTTGATTAACTATATAAAACCACACAGTATCCGTGAGGAAAAAACATGACATTTTATCAAAATCCATTCTCATTTGATTATCAAGGCAATCTCCTTTTAGGAGACAGGCATCACATTCCCGGTTTCCCGATTAAAAGAAACGCAGGTCGTGGTGACGATTTAGTAATGGCTTGGCAATCAGGGCCATTTGATCTTTCTGGCAACGATGCAGACGGCGTAAATTCCCGTGATACACTCGTTATTTGGTTTGCTCGAAACACTGATGAATTTACAAATTGGGCCAAGATATCTATTGCTCTGCCGAATGGTGCTGCTGAAACTAATACGACTATTGCAGCGGCGTTAAATGCAAACGCACAATTCTCTGCTTGGTTCACTCTTTCATCTAGTCCAGGAAATGACACCTCAGAACAAGAACGATTGTTTATAAGACAAAAGAAAAATGTAGGAGAATTTCGATTTTATATCGAAAATGGAAGAGCCGAAGAAGCGATTCAATTCAACGCTAGATCAGGTGTAAATGAAATTCTTACGTATTTCGATAGAGATAGAGTTTTTCATTTTTTCACTTCCGATGAAAGAACAAGGCACAATCCCGCAGGAGATAGACCTGGAAACAACTGTTTGATCAAACTCGATCCAGCAGGCAGCAATGTTGACGCTGCTGTGATTGATAATGCTTTAAATGCAGCAGGAAAATCATTAGGGTTTAATTCTTCCGTTGTTCAAGAAGATTGGGAAATTATGAGTGGAAAATCAGGGATTTTCCAATTCACAAAGTATTCCGCCGCTGTTGTAGCATCCACAAATACTTCAATAATTTATCCGGCAGGAGCAGAAGTTGGAGACTTTGCGTTGAAAGTCGTCGAACAATATGACGTTACTCCTGAATTAGTTAACAAATTTAACCTTCCTTACACCTTAGAAGCAGGCGATTTAATAACTCCTCCGTAAGCCCCATTTAAATTTTTCATATTAATCATACATATCATAGAAGTCTTTTAAATGGAGGGATTTATAATGGATGCTAAAAAAATAGAGAAATTTGTCATGGAAGATGGGCGTAATGCTGAAAGGCATCTTCATACGGTTGAAGAAAACGGTGAGACAAAACACATCACAGAGCTTTTCGTAGAAGAAGCACGACCAATGGAACTCGCTAAGAGAGTCGTTGAAGTTGAACGTCCGATGATTGTTGAAAGACATGTTGAAGTCCTTGATGAGGAAGGCAACGTTGTTGACAAAACAAAAGAAGTCGTTGATAGCGGCGAAGAATTGAAGAAGATGGCCGCTGGAGTAACACAAGAAGAACTTCAAGAGGCAATTATGAGAGCAGTCGTTTTAGTTCAAGGTGGCAGTTGTGATCACAAGTGCGATCATGAAGGTCACGACGATACTCCAATTTCCGCTATGCAAGCGAATGTCGCCAAGCGTGTTGAATCGAAAAGTTCAAATACATTGGATATCGTACTATGGGTAGTCATTGCAGGATTGGGAGCAACACTCGCATACATCACATTGATGTAGAAGAAAATTTCCATCCCTACACATTATATAATTTGAATTTGACTTCTTGCGCAGCTAACCCTCGCAATAAAGAATGTGTAGAAAAGGTTATATTTCGAACGTTAAAAGAATTAAACAAGCCTATAGACTTTGAGAAGTCTATAGGCTTTTCTTTTAAAAATTCTATAGAAGAGGATTGCTGTCATCTCTAACAGGTCTGCAAGATACTTGTACTATCTTTTCTGGATCGATCCTTAATTTTTCAAGCAAAGCCTCTGCACTTTTTCTCCCAATTGCATCGGCCTCTTCATGCGTTCGAGCTTCGACAAATAAGTTTTTGTATTCTGGTCCTAATCCTTGATCATACATCACTGAGACCCGCCATCTTTGCTTTGGAGGACATTGGTTTTTTTCTTCAGGTGTTTCCCATTCAATAAATTCTTTAGCGAATTCAATTGCATCATTGAAAGAATTAAACTGCAATTGATACACATGTGGAGGCTTCGCATTTGGAAATGAATTTCTTGTATCGTGAGGAGACGGTGTTTTTGTTATTATCCATCTGCTATGGTCCTTCCATATCGCAATCCCACGGTTCATCAATTCTTTTAAGAGCAAATATTCATTTGACCAATTTGTCACAGTCCCCACCTTTCTCTCATTTTTTGAATCCAGCTTGTTTTCATTTTCTGAACTTCTTTTATTTCTTCTTCTTTTCTTTCTTTTTTGACGGATCTTTCTTTTGTTGCAGCGATTTGGTACAAATAATTAATTTTATTTTCCCATTCTTCATTGGGAGAATATGCAGCCAACTCACCTGCTGACTCCTTATATGCCAGATATCCCTTCCAGTTCAACGTTAAGCTTTTGCTGTGTTCATCGTATTTGATCTCCATATGAACACCGCTGCTTAAGCCGTCAAAGTACCATCCAATTTGAGATGTAGAATTGAAAGGCATATCATAGTCTCTGCTCTGTCTGAAAGCACCGTCAATAGGTTCTTCTGTTCCTTGTGGGTTCATTTCCATATATGGAATTTGGTTTTGAACATAGTCAGCGGGTCCCTCTCTAAGTTCTCCAGGAGTATTTTCCGATTGCAAAGCCCAAGGATCATCGAGATATGACGAATCCATAAGCGATCCGCCTTGACTTTGTGCTATCAATGGCTCACCGAGGTTTCGAAGCACAGTCCCAATTTTTCCAGTCAACCCCATTAGATTTTTTCTGGTTGCTTCAATCGTTCTTTGTTCTTGTATTCTCTTTTCTCTTTCGTTCATATTATTCTTTCAAAGTTGATGTGCAAAATGGGCACTTGCTTGCTTTGTAGTGTATCTCTTCTTGACACTCTGGGCAAGATATGGTTTGAATGCATCTTATTTTTACATCTTCTTTCAATAAAGGAAACATGACTTTCCTGTAAACGACATACAAAATAATAGAAATTAGCACAAAGTCTAAGAAAGAGCCAGCGAATTGACCTAGTTCAAAAGTCATTCCTTCAAGAGGGGAAAGACTGTAATCCCTCCAGTCTTCGCCAGTTTTCCCAACGACATAATTCACCATTGGCATGATCAAATTTTGGGAAATAGAACTTACAACCTTTTGAAATGCCGCTCCAAGTATGAAGGCAATCGCCATTTCGATCATTCTGCCTTTGAATGCGAACTTCTTCCACTGCTTTAGTTCTTCTTCTCCAACGACGTGCTCGATACCATCTTCGATGGTATCTTTCGCTTTTTTTATGTTAGCTCTATTTATAAATTCTTTTTTCATATTATTACCAAATACATACTCATGAATATCTATCCAAGGAGTCTGCAATGTTTGATTATATTAAATCAATGTTTTCTAGAGAGGTTGGTGCTTTATCTGCAAATCAACTTTGGTATCCGTTTAATGATCCAACTACACCAAGTTTAGGTTCTTTAATTAGTCCAAAAATTCCACCTAAAAAACTAAACTTTCAAGTGTTTGGGTATAAAAAAGGAAATTTCAAAAAAGGATCAAAAGACCATCAGGCATCTTGCTGTGTTGAAACAATGTGCAGAACGGTTGAACTCTCACAAAGAAATATTAAAAGCTTTAGAAAGCCTCTTGACAAATGGGCAGCAACTAAAAGTTTGATTGTCAAGCCAAGAGCGGGAAATGATTTCAATGCTTGGTATGATCGCAAGAGTTTGAGCTTTTTCTACGATCAGGATTCTAAAACTAAGAAAATGATTTTTACCGCTGACTCTGTGGATATAATTGCACATGAGGCTGGCCATGCCATTTTGGATGCAATGAGGCCGGACTTTTGGAGCGTACCTGCTTTGGAAATTTGGTCATTCCATGAAGCCTTCGCAGACATAATTGCTATACTCACATTAATGGAATCAGATGAAGTTTTAGAACATGCGTTGAAAGAGACAGATGGAGATCTGGGAAAAGACAATGTTATAAGTAAGTTGGCGGAAGAAATGGGCAGTGCTATATTCAACCTTACAGGCGGTAAAGGCGGATATAGTCATGCATACCTAAGAAAAGCAAATAACACATTTAAATATCAAGATCCTAGAAACCTTCCAAAACAAGCACCAAACAATAAGCTTGCCGCTGAGTGTCATTCGTTTGGAAGAGTTTTCTTAGGAGTGTGGTATGAAATTATGGTTAGAATTTTTAACCATCTTAAACAAAACAAATCAGATATTGAATCTTTAAAAGAAGCTAGAGATGTAATGAGTCTTTATTTATTTAAGGCAATTCCAAGAACCCCTAGAACCTCAAAATACTACCAAGCAATAGCTAAATCAATGATGGACGTGGATCGCCAAGCTGGTAGTCCGTATGGAAAAATAATGAGAAAGGTCTTTGAAGGAAGAAAAATACTTACACAAGAAGTTAAAATGTTATCAAAAGATAATGAAGGTCTAAATTGGAAAGATTTCAAAAAAGGAGTCGAGCCAGAAGATAATGTTTTCAAACATAAAGATGGACTTACTTATATTTCCAAGTCAAATCACGTTGTAAAATTAAGCGACTATGTAGTTAGCGGTTTGTCTGGCGACAATCCTTTGTTTGATGTAGAGATTGAATTAGCTCAAGATGGTTTGTATGAATTTGATAAATCTGGAAACTTAATTGAGGAAATAGTTCCAAATGGAACAGAGGCAATGGATGATGCTGTATTTTGTCTAAATGTAATACAAGATGAAAACTTAATAAACAAAGCTTGGGATAGTATGTGGGAAGTGAAATCAGGCAAATTAGAAAGAATATACATGCAATGAACGTTTGGTTGTTAAATGTTTGGCAAAATGGATATGATTATGTTCTTGCTTCGAATGTTAGAGAAGCCAGAAAAATTGTAGCCGACCACAATAATTTTAAAGACCCCTACATGTATGCTGAACGTATTGCCATAGAGGGCAATGGATGGAAGGTCTTGCCTCACGATAAAAAATTTAAAATAAAAATAGAAAATGAATACTTCAATGAAACTCCAATATTTTGGGCAATGTTTTGGCAAGAACCTGTATATCTTTCAAAAATAAAAAATTATTGAAATTTTCTTACGGGATTCCCATCTCTGAAGTTAATTGTAGCAATGTTTTCTTCTATCTTTTTATAAAGCAACTCTGCGTATGGCTTGTCCCCCATGAAATTAACTCTTATACTGAGCTTCGAAATTTCTTTTTCGTAGGGTTGGATTGTTATTTTAAATTTATCATTTTTTCCAGCAATGATGTAATAATTTTCATTTTCCGATGTTTCGTCTTTTAGAATTTCAATCCCCATTTCGGATAATGTTGACTTTGTAACTCTGTATATTGTTTTAGAATTATAGTTATAATACACATGCGCTTCTCCTTCACTCCAAGCTATTACTCCACTCACGATTGGAGCAATAAAAATTTCAGGTCCACATCCCGCAAAAGTAATTGCAAATAGAAAAATTATAAGAATTTTTTTCATTTTAACCTCCTATAATATGTATTAATTATCCAAAAATAAGAAAGGCGAAAAATGTCTAATTATAATAAATGGTCTGATGATGAAGATAATGGATGGTTCGAACCAGAACCAGAATATGATGAAGAAGACGATGATGATAGACCTGACTATGATGATGGCGAGCGTAAAAAATATGATGACGGGTATGGTAGAAGGGATTATCCAAGTTACTATAATGACGACGAAGACGATGACGAAGACGATGAATGGGACGAAAATGATGAAGATGAAGATGAAGATGAAGATGAAGATGAAGATGAAGATGAGTGGGAGCATTAAATGAATCTTGGAGTTGAATACTTTGTCAGATCCAGGTTTAAAGATTTATCTTTATTTTTTCCGTGTTCTTTATTTTTAACTTCCAAGTCAGGAAAAAAAATAGTAACAACAATAGACGGGTGGCCTAGTGATTGCCTCGTAAAGCATTGGAATATATCAGAATGCGAAAAAGATTTAGTTCTTCCTCCCATGAAAGAAATCTATGTAAATGATGTATTTGACAAAGGCTCGCACTTGTCTAGTTATAAAATGTTCAAATTCCAAGAGCAGCCAATTCCCACCAGCCTGAATAATTGGCGAAGACCAATGCCTAAAAAAGAATATGATTCTTATTGCAACAACATCTTGTGTCCATCTAAGCATGAAAACGCAAAGAAGTTCTGGCTTTGGAATGAATTTGTAAAAATCTACAATCCGTCATGTAAATTTCCAAAATACAATTGGCTTGGGATTAAGTTGAGAAGGTCAGAAGTTTATGCAAATCAAGTTGAAACTTTAAAATCAGATTATCCTAAGCTTTGGAAATACTGGCAAATTTGGCAAAAAAATCTAATCAAGAAATCAGATATTGCTGGAGAATTAATTTTTCATCGTATTTACAATTAGATTTTTTTCATCTTTTTCTTCATTCTGAATTTGTTTTTCTTTGTAGGCGGATCTTCTTCGGCATTATATGTAGGGAAGGCTCCTCTGGACTGTCCAGGGGCTGGCGAAGGATCAACAGGGCTTTGTTTAGGAGGCTCCAAACCTCCTCCTAACACCTGTGATTCTATCCATTTTTTAAAAGATAAACATTTCATACTCTGATATATACTATTATGAAAAATAAAAATGAATCACCATGGTCGGGATTGGTAAAAGTCCTGCATATTCAGCATTTGTCTAAAAATGGCGACATTCTTTGGGAAGATTATAATTTAAAAAATATTTTCCACACTGAAGGTGAGGCATTTGTACTGAATTCAGTTTTTTCGGGTGGAAATAATCCAAACACATTTATACCAAATAATTATTACTTTGGTTTGGATGGTAGGATATCTCCAAACGCTGGTGATTCGATGGCAGATATTCTCGGAGAACCTGTTACTAATGGCTACTTTAGACAAACTATAAGCTCAGAGGGACAGTTTTCGGTTTCTGAGGTAGAAGGAGTGAATCAGGCTAATGGGCCTATTATTCAATTTAGTGCCTCGGGCGGATCTTGGGGGCCAGTGAGACAGTTGTTTTTTACGAACGCAACTGGTTTATCAGGCGACTTAATTGCAACGGTCGCACTCAGTAGTGAAATAACTTTGTCTGATGGAGAGTCTGTAAACATGAGAATGGGCTTGAGTTTGAGAGATTGCCCTCCTGCTCCCTAAGATAAAGTGCTTTCTAAAATTTCTTTTTTTTGTATTTCCACATAGTGGATTACATTTATTTTCCATTTATCTTTTGTAATTAAATCAAGAGTTTTGAACTTTAAAAATTCATTTCCACCATCTTTTATATCTCTTAAATTCTCAGCACTGTCAGGTTCTTTATTTATTTCACCCCATAGAAGACGTTCTTTTTCCGTCATTTCATTCCACTCGTCTTCTTCTGTTTCTATTTTTTCATAATCATCAGGAACCTGTGGCAAGTTTATTTTGTAACCTTGTTTAGTTGTAGAAACAGGATAGATTTGTTTTACGTTTGTTAAATGGTACTTGCTAAATATTTCAACAGCAGGTTCTGATGTTGTTCCTTTATGAAACCAAACTGGAACACTAACGCCTATACATTCTATAGTTTTTCCATTTATTAGTTCTTTTCTTTGTTTTTCGTTCAAAAACACATTATGAGATACTGCTAAGGTTAACATTTTCTTTTTCCTATTGTCTAAAACTATATAAGTTGAACGAACACGATAATTCAAAGGAGTGATAATGAAAAAAACATTTTTACTAGTGTTGTCATTTATGTTTTGTTTCATGACGTTCTTCCACAGTCATGATTCACACGTTGGCGATCCTATAGTTATGTGGGGTGCATCAGATAACGATGTTGCCCGTATGCCTCTTGTACAAGATGGAAACCCACGTACTGCATCGTTAAAAACCGATCAGCCGCTTGCTCAAAGAGGAATTGAGTTTCGACGTTTTTTATCCCCTTCTGTAAAAATCAGAGTATCGAATGCTTCAGGGTCTGGAACAATTGTCTATTACGACAAGGTAACAAAAGAAGCCTACGTGGCTAGTTGTGGACACCTCTGGAGCGGGACTCGTTCATCTGCTGATCTTAGGAGTAATCCTGTAAGCTGTGAGATTGTTGTATGGTATCACAATAATGTTAAATTAAAAAGACCAAAAGTATATAAGGCACAAGTGTTGTTTTGGTCAAATGACAGAGGATACGACAGCAGTCTTCTTAAATTTAAAGCGGACTGGGAGCCTTCTTATTTTCCAATTGCGCCAAAATATCACATAATACCAGAAAACTCTCATCGACATTCTACTGGGTGCGACAACGGGAGCGAAGTGGCACATTATGATGTAGTGATAGATGAATTTCGAGGTGGCGATTTAATTACCAAATATAATTCACCGAGGCCAGGTCGAAGTGGTGGCGGTCTTTTAGATGATGCTGGATATTATATCGGAACTTGTTGGGGAACCTCTAATTATAATGGATCTGGAATTGGGTACTTTACCCCATTGAGTGCAATCCATAAAATGTTCAACCAAAATGGATATGGCTGGTTACTTGATATTAATCCTTTTGGTTCTGCAAGAGAAATTAGAATCCTAGACAGATCTGATTTCGATAGAAGATTCCCAAAAAGTTATATACCAATTCCTTCAGGACGAATGAGTGTTCCGCTAGGTTTGAGATAGGTCATGTTAATCTATAAAACGGGCATATGGTTCTATAGTCGCAAAACTTGCAGTGATCTTGCACGTTTCCCCATGCTTTATTTTCAGGGGTTCGTTTAATTTGATCATATGCATAGATCAGTTCTTCATGAGCTTCGATAAGTGATTGTTCAGAAAACTTGCATCCAATCAAAGATTTGTCTTCTAAGTAATACAAAGCAGCACGAATTTTGTTTGCTGGTATTCCTTTTTCCAATTGAACAACTCTGGCATATGCTCGCAATTGCAAGTCTGTTCGAATTGTTCTTAGATTTTTCCTATATCTTCCCTTTTTAGTTGTTTTGTAATCAATAATTATCCATTCATCACCTTTAGGAATCAACCTGTCGATGAATCCCTTGATCATTTTGTTGTTTGGAGGATCGATGTCAAATTCAAATTTATATTCTATCTCTCCCTCTGTTCCAAGTTGATCAGTCAAATACTGAATTGATTCCATATGTTTGGGAAATCTCTTTTTATATTCCTTGGGCAATGTAGGAGCAAAAATTTCATTCCCATCTTTATCTTGGTCGAAAGGTATTTTTCCTTCCAGTATATCTTGCGATATCTTCTCTAAAGAAACTTTTGCTTCTTTTTCGACATACAACTCTGCAATCTTGTGGACCATTGATCCGTATGTGAAGAAAAAAGGCTCCTCAACTCCAGTGTCAATTTTTAGATGATATTTATACTTGTATTGTTGCTGACATTTATTCCACACATCTTTTCGGGAAACGCTTATGTGGTTGATATCCATTGAGAAACTTCCGTTGACTAAAGAAAATGTTTTTGTTAATTTATTCTTCAAGTAAAAAAATAGCAATACCAATTTGCAGAGTGGTCTTAATGTCGGTCGATTTTGATAAATTTCTAGCTTGGGCAGAATCCCGTTGGGGTGGCGATGTGATAGTAAAGGGTGAAGAAATTCGCTTGAATTCTCCTTTTACTGAAGATTACAAACATAAGATGTGGTGTAATTGCTCTGGCGGTAAGAAAAAAAGAAATAATGGAGTCTTTCACTGTTGGAAAACAGAAGAACGAGGAACTTTAATTTCTCTTGTCATGTTTAGAGATGGATGCTCATACGACGAAGCTTTGGAGATATTGGGAGGAAGCGACACGTTTTTAGCAGAGGCAGAATTAAAGTTAGAAGAAATATTTAATAATTCAAATCAAGAAATTGCCCCTGTGGCGGAAGAGAAAGAGTTAACTTTGTCCCTTCCGCCAAATTCATATAAAATCAAAGACCTTCCAGAAAGCGATTTTTATCGAATAAATGCAGAGATGCACCTATCTGAAAGGAAGATCCCCACAGATGGACTTCTGGTGTGCATTGGCGGCAAGATTGGCGACATTGACTACACTAATAGAATCATTATACCTTATTATGATAAGTATGGGGATTTAATTTACTTCAATGCTCGATACTTAGGAAGCGAGAAAAGAGTTCCGAAGTATATGGGACCTCCTAAAGAACTTGGAATCGGAAAGTCAGATATTTTATATTTTCCAGCTTGGCCTGAGCAAGGATCAAAAATACATTTAACAGAGGGCGAATTGGATGCGAAAGTTTTAAGAATGTCTGGTATGTGGTCTGGTGCTTTTGGGGGAAAGGAAATTAGCGATAAGCATGCCCAGATTTTAAGAGACTTAGAGTCAAAAGTTGTCCTATGTTTGGATAACGATAGGGCTGGAAAAGACTCTTTACCAGAAATCGGTTTATCTTGCGTAAGGGGTGGAATTTCTGTTGAATATGCATTCCCACCGGAAGGATATAAAGACTGGAATCAAATGTTGGAAAAGTTAAATGCAAAAATTATAAGTGCCTACATCAAGAAAAGCACCGAACCATTTGATGTTTTTGAATGGGAAATTAAAAGCGGTAAAATCGCTAAAAACTTAGACACAGAATAAAAAACTAATTCTTAATTAACTAGTTTATATCATGAAACATTTAGAGAGATTTGTTGGAAAAGTATGCACGGTTTTTACTGTAGGCATCAATAGAGATTTCAAACAAGAAAATCCAAAAACATATCCAAAGCCTTTGTATGTTTATTTTATGGGTGCTATAGAATTTGTGAACGAACATGGAATCATGATGCAACAAGTGACAACTGGTTTGTCCACTTTTGTCTTCATGAATAATGTCGTAAGCATTTCTGAGGAAGAAGTCCTAGACCCAGAGAACGAAAACGATGCTGAAATGATCAAAAAATATAAAGAAGACGCCGAACAGATCAAAAAACAATATAGCACTCAAGGAAAAGATGATGCTCAAGCCGAATCTTCTGAATATTTAAATGTAGATTCCATGAGTGACTTATCTGACATGATACAGAAAGATATAAAATGAAAAACCATCACTTAGATATAATAAGGGCGACAGAGGCAGCGGCAATATCTGCTGCCGAATGGGTTGGTCGAGGCAATAAAGAGTTAGCAGACAAAGCTGCAACCGATGCAATGCGTTCAAGATTGAACGATATAGATTTTCGTGCGCAAATAGCTATAGGCGAAGGAATCAAAGATGGTTCTTTCGGGCTTTTTGAAGGAGATCTGGTCGGAGCCGCATATGGGGATTGTCCCTCTGATGCGGAATATGATATTGCAGTCGATCCGATTGAGGGAACAACCCCCACGGCTAAAGGTGGGTACGAAGCAATGGCCGTTCTTGCTATGGGGAATGTAGGATCACTGTACAAAACAGATGTTTTTTACATGGACAAGATTGCCGTGGGTCCCAAGGTGGCAGCAAAGGCTCAGATTGACCTCAAAAACCCTGCAAGTGCAAATGTTGGGATGGTTGCTGCTGCTTTGGGGAAATCGCCAGAGCATGTTACCGTATGTGTTCTAGACCGAGAAAGAACAAAGCCACTTGTTGGAGAACTGAGGAAAATAGGTTGCCGGATCAAGTTTATTAGTGACTGCGATGTGACGGCCTGTATTGCCACCTGTGTGCCCGATAGCGGGATTGATATGTATTGGAGCATCGGTGGAGCACCAGAGGCTGTGATAGCCGCCTCAGCGATGAAATGCATGGGAGGTTTCCTGCAATGTAGGGAAGTCGAGGAGTCAGTACAAAAATGTGGTGATTTTCAAGGAATTTTGACACATGCATCTGATTCGATGCATATAAATGACCTCGCTGAAGGCGAGGTCATGTTTGCTGCCACTGGGATTACGGATGGGAAATTCTTGAAAGGCGTTAGATTTACATCCAATGGCCCAGTCACTAGCTCAGTATCTATGAGATCAGAAAGCGGGACAGTCAGATGGTTGACGACAGAACACGGAAATTAAATTTAGCGATATAGTTTTTCTTTTAGGTATTTAACTCTTTCGTTGAGCTTAATTTCGCTTAAATTAATTCTGTCTGAACTCATACGAATCCCACAAGACAAAAGTTTTTTGTAATACTCCAGCTTATGATGCGGATTTAATTGTTCTAGTATTTTTGTAGCTTTATAATGATCTAAGCCCGCTCCTTCAAATTTGTATGAAGAAACTGCACCTTTGCTCGGTCCTTGAGAGAGTTCAACTGGCTCACGATCAACTGGAATTTCTCTAAGTTTGTTTTCGACCTGTGACTTGTCCATTTTCAAAATTTCTTCAGGAGAGAGTTCACCGCTGAAGCCGTGTTTAGAAATTAAATCTGCCATGACTTGAATATGCAATTTAAGTTGTTGATCCTTTTTTAATTCCTCAAGTTTTTTACTTTCCTTAGTTTCATCGTTGTGTTGCTTAAGTCGTTTTGTATAAAAAGATTTTAGCTCTTCGTCTTCTGAATTTGCTATATTCTTTTTCCACGATCTTAGACTGTAGATATCTATTAAAGGGTCGCTGTCTCCTAATACATGGGGCATTAGCCCTATAAATTCTTTAGATTTCTCATTAGTAAAGACGTTGGCCGTTTTGCTTGAAACGTCAGCATTGTCGCCTTCTTTGCCAGACTCGTCTCCACCAGAAGGAGGACTGATTGGCCTTACTTTGCTTACAACGCCCGTGGGCGTGTCGTCCCCTTTACCAGCATCCACATCATCAGCAGTGGGTGCTGACGAAGAGGACATTTCAGCAGAATCTGCCTCGGGAGATTTCTTTTTATTAATCAATCTTTGAATTATTCCCTTTCCTTGGTTACCGAACGGCGGCAGGGTTCGAGTACCTTTTTTCAGTATCCAAGTGTTTTTATTTTTTACGAACTCCCATCCTTCCATATCAATTTCATCCGTATTGATTTTATTGATTAGAGTTTCCATGGCTTCATCTAAATTAGTTAATGGATCTATTCCTAATTGACTCAAGAAAACGTTTAATGTTTCAAGGTTGGTTTTCCTGCCCGCTCCTCTAGAGTTGCTGCCTTTTTGTCTAGCTTCGGCCACAGCTTGCCTGAAGTGACTTGCTATTTTTTCTTTGAGAGAATTGATTAGATCATCATAATCGGTCACTACAGCTTCTGTCAAAAATTGATTTGAAAGTTGGTCAACTTTTTCTGATATTTGCTTATTTAAGAATATGCATTCATCTAGAGTTAGCCTTTGCTCGGCTTTATACCCTTGCCAACTGGGATTCTCAGGATGGTCGCCGTGCCACAGCTTTCTAAAAAATCCCTTCATTCCATGTTTAAACCATGGAAGCTTTGAATTCGGATCATATCCAGATCTTGATTGTTGGACAGGCGACACACCGCCGCTCATGCCACTTGGACTTGATGCCCGACCAAAGCCATATTCAGGTGTTTCAGGTTTTGGAGCAAATGTCTTTTTAAGATCTTCAGAATCAAATTCTGGCTGAGTGGCCTTAGTTCCAGAAGGCAATGCTGGGGCATCACCGGATTTTGGGAGTTTAGGGATGGGAGATGGAGTATCATTTTTTTGAGGATGAAGCTCATCACTAGATGCCTTTACAGGCTCTCTTTTGTGTACTTGAGCAATAAACTCATCGACTTCTATTCCAATGTCATTCAGTAAACTGTCTAAAATTTCTTCTATTCTGTCTTTAGCCATTTTTCACTCCAATTAATCCTACACTATATAGCATTAATTGAATCAATTATGATTAGGCATATAATCGCCAATTTTCTTCAAAGACATAATGCAAGAATCGAATCTGTGGAATTCGCTAGACAGGTATTCTAATTGTCTTTGATCGAATTCTGAAGATCCTGATTCTTCGACTTGAAAGATAATAGCTCTTTGTTGTCTGCCTATCACCCTATATCCGTGCATCATTAAATAAGCTGCTGCGCCTAAATCTCCAACTTTTTTGGTAACGCTTTCGTTTTCGTTTTCCATCTTGTACCTATTTCCTTTCGGTCTTGTTCATTTATTTATTCATTCGTTCGTTCGTTCTTTACTAACCTTGTGCAGCTTCTGCTGCCACAAGGCATCCTCGTGCTACTGAATAAAGGGGGTCGCTAGGCCGAATAACCTCCCCAATATCAATGCCTATATTTGATGACTTAAGCACATCACTAAACATAGTATCAAATCCAGGCGGAGAACTTGTTCCACCTGCAATTACAATGTCAATCGGATGATCAGCACGAGCACTTTTGCCCGCTTCTTCAATGCCGTTCTTGATTCCTGTAACTGTCTTTTGAATCATGATTTCATACTGTGCCTTGATAGCTCTTTGAACTAGCAAGTCTGAATCTTCATTTAAATCTACTTTCATTTTTTCTTTATTGATATAAGTAGGACTTTCGCCTGTTGCCCTAGCTGCCATTTTGTCGATCCAGTCTCCACTATTAACGAGAGCGAATTCAAAAATTGGAGCACCATAGATTGCAAAGCAAAGATTTACCATGCCTGCGCCGAACGAAATTCCAATTCCAGTATATGCTGTCTTTTTCAGTTCAGCATATACTAGTGCCAATGCTTCATTAATTGGGTGAGCTTCAACAACTTTTCCTGTTTCATCTTCAAACGCATTGAATACAGCTTCTAAAACTTTTGAGTGGTAATCTGCATCTGTATCTTGATTAATAGCATTTGCGGGCACACTGTAATAGAGTTGCTGCTTATCTTCGTCGAGTTCGTCAAGAAGACTGTGCATCATTATACTCATGATTTGTTGAGCATACTTTTCTTTTGGATTCAAGCAGCCATCTTTCATTGGTCGCTTTAGTTCAATGTCGTTCATTGTGTATGCGATATCTACAGCGGCTTCTCCTAAAGCGTAGGCAATCCCTGCCTCAGTTCTTTCAATTAGAGGAACGCCTGCGTTCTTCATCATGTTGAACACAAATCTATTTTCTAAAGGCATTTCAATGAATGCATTTACCTCTCTTTTATGCGAGAAGTCTTTGTTTTCGTCTCTTCTGCAACAAACAAGGTTGTATGTCCCACAATCAAATCCTAATCCTGCCATTTACTTGTCCTCTTTCTTTTCTATGCCAAATTTGACTTTATTTCTCTTTTTAGCACTTGAGAAATCTGGTATTGCCCAATTTACATCTTCGTCATCATTTTTCTTTTTGACTTCTTCAGATGAAGTTTGTGCAGCTTTAGCTGAAATGTGCAATCCATCTGAGTTTAGATTGACATTTAAGTCAAGAACAATGGAGATTTGAACTTCTCCATCTTGAGTTACTACTTTTGTTGATCCGGGTCTTATTAAATTAGGCATACTGTATTTATATTAGTAAAAGATTATTTTTTTTAAATTATGGGACATTTTTTTAACATTTGATCTACGCCATTTAGAAGCATATCCACTGATATTTTAGAGCAACAAGGTTTAATTGGGTTTTTTCTTTCCAGCGAGCAGTTAGGCCAGTTATAGCAGGGGCCGCAAGGCCAATCGTCATTATCCCTGTGTTTCTGAACTAGTGTGAAATCATAGTGCTTCCCGTATACCTTTCCATCTGCAAAAGTGAATATTCCCATTAAAGGTTTTCCAATTCCTCCTGCAAAGTGAAAAGCAGCCGTATCCACACTAATTACATAATCTGCTGCGTTTAGAATACCCATCCATTCTTTAATTTTAAGACCGTAAATTTGTGGTGTGTCTTTCGGGAATCCGTCTATAGGGCGAAGATGAAGTCCAACAACAAACGTGCCCCTATCTCTTAATCCCTTAATTAAACCTTCCTGCTGCCAATCCTGTAGATTCTTAGTAAGCATCGCTGATATAGGGTTCAGCACCACTACAGGAGACTTACCATCGTGTCCTGCTTGTCTTATTTTTTCTTTGCCAAAATTTATTGTATCTTCGTCAAGATTTATATGCATATTGTGATTTTGAAGCTCTACGCCGCAATGGTTGGCCCAAATGTCGCTTCTGTTTTTGTTAGATAGAGGTGCGTGCCTCATCTCATGTCTAGTGCAGGCACTTGTCGTGTTGTAATGAATTGTATAATCATAAGGATTCACCTTTCTCGAATCCAAAATCTCATCAATAAAAGGATGATCTCTCAAAGCCTCGTGATACATGGTGGGGCATGCAAAAACAATCTTCGCATCGGGCATTATCCTGTTAAAGTCCTCAAACATCTGTCTATGCATTAAGATGTCGCCCAAACCACCTGTTTCACGCATTATCAATATTTTGTTTTTTCTTTCATGAAATTCTTTTATTGACAATGATTTCTTTATAGGATCGTTTCTTCTTATGATTCTTGGCATGAATTAAATTAGTTTAAAAACAAAAAAAGTTGAACTAAACAAAAATAAACCGTGACCAGAGATGGTCACGGTTTATTTGTTAGGATTTTTAATCAATATTTTATCTGTACTGATTAGCTATCGCAAGAAGCTCGCACAGAAAGAATAATTTGAACATCGCTTTCTGGATTTCCAGATGCACTGTTGTCAATTTCAATCAAGCTAATTGAAAGATCGCCAGCATTAAATACCTGAGTATCACCTGCGACCAAATCAAACGCTCCATCTACAATGCCATTTAATCGAATTTTTACAGAACCAGTTGCGCCATTGTTAGTAATTTGGGCAAATACAGCATATCCGCCAGTGTCTCCATTAATATCCGCTTGATTAGCGGCATATGCACTTCCTGCGGCGGCAGTGATGTCATAAACTTTTGGATATGAATTTTCACTTGCAATATCACTGTAAATGCTTCCATCGTCTGTAACTATTTCGATGAATGAATCACTCAGTGGAACTTGAGGATACGCAAATCTTTTCCAGTAGTTACAATCTGTGAAAGTTTCTCCATCTTTCAGTAAGCGATTGATTCTGTTTGGACCCATAACATATATTGTTCTTTGGATCGATGTTGCGAATTCCTGACCCGTTTTTGGGTTGATATCCAGTTGTCCTTGAATATCATTGTTTAGGTTTACTCTAAATACACTCATTATGTCCTCCGAAAAAAAACGGATTATTTTTTTTGCCTTCTATTTATGTATGAAATAATAAAACAATTTCATATTTATTTTAATTGACTCTCTAAAAAGGACAATTCAGATTCTTTTAAAAACTCAATTATAGGATCATCTTTCATGTTAAACGTTAATTCACGAATGTGCGAAAAGTTCCTTTTGTTCTCTTGTATGTTTGAATATTTCAATGTTTTTTCTTCGGAATTTGATACAAATTGATCTCTTAGGCACACATAAACCTCTGTGGATGGGAATGTTTTTTCAAGAATTGGACGTAGATACTTCAACTGCTTAATTGTTTTTTCATTAGGCCCAAAATAACATATGCAATATCTATTTTTAATTTTTGCATAATCAGGAAATCTTATTGACATGAAAAACCCCAATAAAAAAAATATAGAAGGATATCAAACTCTCAACTCATTTTTTGAACAATTTGGAGACAGAGACGTTTATACTATGATAGTATTAGAAGAGGTATTTAAGGAAATTTATGGGACAGAAGAACATTTACATATATCTGGCGAGGCGGGACAGGAAGGGCGTGCAGGTTCTCTACATGTTTCAAGGGACGAATCGCAAGATACATCCAAATAAAATAGAAAGTATTAGTGAGTTTAACCTGCCGGTTAAAATTCAAAACTCTATTCAAAAAAGCATCACAGATAACCGGATGCTTTGGGAAGCTTGGGCTGAAAGCTCTGATTCATTTCAAGATTTAAAAGAATCTCTAAAGAAAAGAGGGTATAAAAACTTACCAATTAGCTCTTTCCCAAAATTTAAAGAAAGTATTTCCTCGAAAATTTCATTTGGCAAGAAAGAGCAAGGAAGAGATTTTAATTTTAGGAATTTAAAAGAAACAAAAACTATGTTGAGAAGAAAAAAAAATTAAGACCTTCTAACGTAAGACCTGTGAATATAAAAATCTCCTAGGTCTGTTTCAATTAAAAAGTGCTTATCCTGCGATTCTTTTATAATTCCCCCTTTTTCAAGAAATTCTTGAGCCACCTCGTAAGCATCTCCTTCATTTGGTTCCATCTTTGAAATTAATTTTCTAACTCCAATTTTTGATTCAACAAATATACCATTGAATGATTTTCTTTTAAATTTTTGCGAGTCTTCTTCGGGCTTATCTTTTATCCACTTTTTAAAATCATCAAAGTTGAAAAATGAATTTGTTTGCATTTTATTACCTAAAAAAATCTTTAACTTCTTCTTCTGTTTTTATATATGTTGCATTACTCAACTTTGGGCCACTAGAATAATCAGATACTTCTATATTTTCTTTTTTAAACCATTGCAGCAAAGCGTCTATGATTTGATTTGATTTGATTTGTTGTTCATACGCCCACAGACCATTCTCCAATTCAATTGACGATGGACGTTCTTGGTTGAAAGAATCGTCGCAGCAAAATAGCATTAATTTATCGACTTTAAAGTTACAAGCTAAATTTATACAGGCACAAATTACATTTCTGTAGTCGTCTATTGTTGTTCCAAGATTGTCGATCTTACAAGAGAAGTTTTCATTTTTCACAGGGTTGAATAAAATCTTTTGACCCCTGTACGACTCTAGAAATTCTGGATTTGTTCTCATAGATGCAATACAATTTGGGTAATATCTATGTTTATCTGGAAGGCTTAATAAGCACTCTTCATAAGGATTGGACGTTACATAGTAGTTGATTCTTCTCCGCATAGCTTGCGGGCATTCCTCTCCAACTAAGTCCCAGTACTTTAAAGCACCATTTGCAGCCAATATGCAAACGTCGTTTGGAACTTCAGATAAAATCTTTTGCTTACTTTTAAAGTCGTATCCATCTGAAACTATAATTATATTTTTAAATACATTTGCATTGTTTTCAAGAATGGGATATTTTTTTCTTTTGTTTTTATATTCATTGTTGAAAATCAATGAATAATCCTCGCTTCTGAACGAGTTAATATCCAAAGGTGAAGAATTCTTAAAAGGATCTCTAACCCACGTTCCATCCGTTGAAAGAACATATTGGTTCGATTTATATTTTTTTATTCTCATTAGTTACAAGGTACAAATCTAAAACATGGACCATCAGTCCCATCTCCATCTCCGAGCACGTTACTGGTTGTAAACTCTATTGGAACAGGACCGCCTTTATAAACTAGTGGAACCTCTAAATTTTCTGGTGCTTTAATTGTGATTTCGCTAGGCAGACTTCCCTTCAGTTCTATTGAGTCTGGAACGCCAACAACTTGTATTTCGGAAGGAATTTGTGATCCATCTATTACTATCTGAGATGGGAAATTTTCTGGAACTATAAGACGAATTTCTTCTGGCAAACTAGACTCCAATTTTATTACGTCTGGTAATTCATGCACTATTTCAACCGAATTTGGAACTTCCGTTCCTACAATTTCTATTTGTCTAGGAATAGAGTCAACCCCAGTTATTCTTATGTTTGGAATATCTGGGACATCAAGGGCTATACTCTTAGGAAGATCGTGCAAAATTCTCACATTTGGGATCTTAGGGGCAATTATCTTTATCTCAGATGGTATTCCAATATCTGCGGTTTGCACCTCTAGTAAATCGTCTCCAAATGAATCAACAAAACTGTCATCAAAAGATTGCGATCTGAACGGAGTTGCACTTGCTCCAGGACACTCAACAGCGACAGTTACAGATGCTGTAATTGTCGGAACTGGACCCCAGTTCACATCTACTGAAGGAACTGGACCCCAGTTCACATTTATATCTGGAATGTCAGAGGAGACGGTTATTACTGATGGTATATCGCAACCTTCAATACTTATTGTTGTTGGTATATCAGGACTTTCAACACTTATTGTTGTTGGGATGCTGTCAACAACGGTTATTGTTGTTGGGATATCATCATATACGCTTATTGTTGTTGGGATGTCACCATCAATACTTATTGTTGTTGGAATATCATCATATACGCTTATTGTTGTTGGGATGCTATCAACAACGGTTATTTGGATTGGGATATCATCATATACGCTTATTGTTGTTGGGATATCATCAATAACGGTTATTTGGATTGGGATATCATCAGTAACACTTATTGTTGTTGGGATGTCACCAGTAATACTTATTGTTGTTGGGATGCTGTCAACAACGGTTATTGTTGTTGGGATGTCACCAGTAATACTTATTGTTGTTGGGATGTCACCAGTAATACTTATTACTGGTGGTATATCAGGACTTTCAATACTTATTGTTGTTGGTATATCAGGACTTTCAATACTTATTGTTGTTGGTATATCGCAACCTTCAATACTTATTGTTGTTGGTATATCAGGACTTTCAATACTTATTACTGGTGGTATATCAGGACTTTCAATACTTATTACTGGTGGTATATCAGGACTTTCAATACTTATTACTGTTGGTATATCAGGACTTTCAATACTTATTACTGTTGGTATATCATCGTAGACGCTTATTATTGTTGGGATGTCAGGGCTTTCAATACTTATTACTGTTGGGATGTCAGCTACAACACTTATTACTGTTGGTATATCATCTAAAACAAGAATTACGTCGGGGATGTCATCTAAAATTGTTATTTCAGATGGAATTGGCGGACCAGTAATCTCAATAGGACTGAACGATGGACCAGTAATTTCAATAGGACTAAACGATGGTGCTGGACCAAACTCAATAGGACTAAACGATGGTGCTGGGCCAAACTCAATAGGACTAAACGATGGTGCTGGGCCAAACTCAATAGGACTAAACGATGGTGCTGGGCCAAACTCAATAGGACTGAATGATGGTGCTGGGCCAAACTCAATAGGACTGAATGATGGTGCGTCGATAAACCTGATTTCACTAGGTATGTCAACTGGCGTAATTGATATTACTGAAGGTATGTCAATAGGTGGTTCTATAATTATAACAGATGGCACATTTATTGGCCCCAAAGGCCCAGCTTCCAAACACGGAAACACTATTGGAGGCAGTGTTAGTTCATTTTCAGGAGCCTCAATATCTGGTATTACCAACTCTGGAAACGGAGGAACTTCTGGGATCGGTATTTCAAAAGCTTCTAGCACTTCTTCAGTTTCAGGCTCTTGAGGGTTCGATCTTACAATTGGAGTTTGAATAATTTGACACGCATTGTTGCTAACTGTCAAAACTGGATCTATATTTGTGTTTGGAGGGTATGTTTTTGTGCCTGACCTTGAAGATGTTGTGAATGTTCCATCACCAAAGTCAATTTTGAATCCTGTAAAATTTCCTTCGATGCTTATCTCGTACTCAGCAACTGTACCTTCGCAGTTACTACTTTCTTCATCGTTGATTTCAAAAGAAAAAACAGCATCAGGACAGGCATCATCTATACAATCTGGCTCTGCATCCAAAGAACGAATTTTACAATCTAAACTGTCTTTTATTTTAGCAAACTCTTCAGCATCTGTTATGTCACATATTGCTCCAACAAATTGTTCTATTTTTATTATTGCGTCTGCTAATTGATTGTGATGTTCTGCCACTACGAATCCACGCACCATCGATCCAGATTCGTTAAATTTTGTTTTAGAGCCTCCAAGGTTTCGTGAGCATCTTTTTAACTTGTAGACTTTATCATTCGAGTCTTTTTCTACTTCGTCATAATAGAACAACTCACCAGATATGTTCGCAAAGCCATTGTCTGCCCAAATCTCATTACTTTCGGCACTAACAGGTTCTATTTCTACTTCTTCCGCCCACGCTTCATTATTTGAAGCTAATGCAGCTTCAGATGTGTTATAGACTAAAAACAAGGTGTAGTCTGAATCTAAAGCTTTCGGGTACAGTGGAACTGGTGGGAATCCTATTGACATAATTATTTCCTGGTTACTTCTCCTTAATTTATTTAGTTAATTTTCTAATTTTCTGTCTAAATCGGAGAGTGGTATATTTGTAAGAATCAATAAACACCCATAATCCATTGTTCCCCGCTTGGTCTGGGTCCAATGTTTACGAATGTAGAATCAGTTCCGTTATATTTAATTAAGGCATTTGAACTATAGTCATAACTTAGATATGCTATCCTATCTCCATCAGAGGCTGCTAATAAAGTATTTTCTGGGCTATCAAAGCCCGAAACACTTGTATCCTGCACAGATCTAAAAGTTGCAGAGTTACCACTGGGGCCTCCAACTTCCCAGACGCCACTAGAGTCATTATATGCCGAAATTGATCCAGAGTTGTTGAAAAAGAAAATCCCATTTGTCATTGTTACAAGTTCTCCCTCTAACTTCGTTGTTCCTGCAATATCTGGTAATTTTTTAACTCCTTGAAATTCATCTCCTAAAACACCCTCTGTTCTATAGAAGCTCTTGATTCTAAAGAAAGATCCCACCCCATCGTTCCTAACAAAATACCCGTTGGAATCTTTCCATGTGCTTCTGTATGTCGAATAGCGTCCATCTAGTGGCTCTCCTGACCCATCAAACCCGCTAGTCACGTTTTGCAATAAGTCATTGGAGCCACTAGCGTAGTTGCCGGAAGTGAATGTGGTGTTTGAAAGAGAAAAGGTAGGTGTTAGATCAAGTGTTTGCATTAATTGATAAGAACTATTATCGTTGGGCGTTAAAGAAGAGTCTGGCCCCATAAGAAAATAAGCCTTAGATCCAGATGATAAAAACATCCAATTCCAAGGTCTTGTAATCGTTACAGATCCATCTATAGAGTAAACATCATCAAACCCGTTGTACTCGACAAATTTTGCCTCTTGGCTTGCCATGGATGAGTAGTCGCTCCCCCCTTCAGCGTGAAAAAGAACTGCTGTTCCTCGTTCTCCTGAAAATATAGTTCCACGCCTTGCAAATCCAGTATTCTTTTTGAATTCAGATTTTGCTTTTTCTTCTCCATTCGTCCCTGTTAAAAAACTTTCATCCCTAGTCACATTATAATTATTGTTTCCTTGAGTTACAAAAGTTTCACTTACTATTCCAAACTCACTTGCTGTAGCCGTAGGCCCAGATAGAGTCCACAAAAATAAATTCTGCCTCTCAATTATACTTATAGAATCTTCATGTGCTGTTATTCTATACGATCCAAATTCTGTATCCGTTCTTAACACTAAGTCATACAACCCGCCCACGCTATACGATGCTCTGGCCTCTGAGGAGTTCACATGCAACAGGTCATCCCCCAACGACCATGTGTATGTGTCAATTGGGTCTATTGGACTGCCAATTCCGTCTAGTTTTTCGCCTGAGTAAGAATATCCGGGATTGGACGGATTTTCTCCAGCGGGTACTTCAATATCTATAAAAGTATTTACTGAAGATCTAATTGTCGGAGGGTTAATTGTTGAAGTCTGACTTGATCGAGGAACGAAGTTGATCTCAGCTTCTTCTGGAGCGGAGAATCTTGCGTTGATTAGTTTTTCAAACTTAACAGTATCCTCTCCGAATTCATTTATCACTCTCAAGCTAACATCGTAAAAGCCAGGTTCAGAATATGTTTTCTGCAATGTCCCGCCATTTAAGTCATACACTATTACGTTAACGTCATCTACTGGAACAACACTTGTAACAGATATGTTTGAAATAAAAGAAATGTTTGAAGTTGTTTGGTCTCCAAAATCCCATATAAAAGTTACGGTATTGTCCCCTAGCCTGAAGCTCTGATCAGTGAAATCTACCTTCAGCGGAATAAGCCCAATTGTTTTATTTTGAGTAAACCAGGCTTTTGGTGTTAGAATTAGTTTTCTAAGGAAGTTAATTCTTCCTGTCATTGTCTCGCCCAATGGCGTGGTATCAATAGTTCCTTCTACTCCTACAAATTCTTGTATGGCAATTAATGCGTCTTTTATATTGTTGTGATGACTTGCCATCACATTCTGCGTTACATTTGTAATGAGTTTAGGTTTTACAGAGTCAGTGAACCCGGACAACATTTCTAAGCCATCAAAGGTGGTGTCTGTTCTAGATTTGTAATAAAAACTTATTGCTCTTAAGTTTATTTCCGAACATTGTTCCGTTAAGGTTATAAGTCCAGTTGTTGGAAAACTGGTTGTGTCTCCAAATACAGTTATACTGGAGTCTCCGACGTTGTAGTCATTTGCTAATCTAACTCTTAAAGAATCATGCACTTCATACAAATTCGTATCATTATCTAATTGATCTGGATAATTACTAGCAGTTGGGATTGTCATAATTCTCCTTATAAAACAATAATTTCATCTTTTAAAAATACACGTTTTAATTTTTGATCTGCGAATATAATCAGCAAGGAAGGCTCGTAATCTCCGGGCTTCTCATAAGTGTATTCGTAGGTGTGAATGTTTGGGTCGGTTATCGCTTCACTGTTACCGTCGTCAAAGATCCAGAATCTTTGCGAAATGTCGCCGTCAGTTTGATCGACAAATTGAAACACCTGAGCAGGCTCTCCAAGGGAGCTTGCTGTTTCTATTGAGTAGTTTGGATTTGTTGGATCTTTTGGTGCAACATAAAAAAATGGGTCTTTTAAATTTTCGTCCACGGTAATATAGTTGGTTTTAGTAGCAATTCCTTGAGCACCTGTTGATGTGATTATATTCAATTTAACAGTGTAAATTCCTTCGTTGTTGTATGTATGTATTGGGTTCTTTTCTATAGATGTACTTCCATCTCCAAAATCCCACAGGAAACGAACAGCGTCTCCACCTGAAAAATTCTGAAATCTGACGGTTAAAGGAGGTGCTCCCTGTTTCGGATATGTTCGCCACACAGGTTTTGGCGAAAGATACTTTTCTTCTAGTTTTTTAAGAATTCCATTTAACGACGTGCTCGCAGGAAAGTCTTTGACCCCCAAGTGTGACTGCATGTTTAAGACTGCATCTTTTATTGCATTATGATGTTCAGCAAATACGGCATTTGCAATCTTAGTTCCTTTTGGCCAAGTATTTCTTCTAGATCCCGCAAAGTCCCTTATTAGATCTGAGAACCCTTGTTGAGTCTTTTTTCCATAGTAAAGTAATTCATATTGATTAGAATCTTCATTTACCAGTCTTAACAGTCCTGTATCTGGGAAGTTCGAAGAGTCTTCGACTACTAGAATTTTTCCTAAGTATGTTAAGCCCTGTTTCAGAGTAGTTTCGGCATTATTTACTGCTTCATTGAGTGTATCTTTATTGTCTAACGCTTCAGGATAGACAGACAAATCTCCTGATACGTATCCTTCATCTAGGCTTGATATTTTTGACACTTATTACCTCACTTGTTTTTTTCTAATTGTCTAATTAAATTTTTTCTATTTGTTCTCGGCCATTTCTTCGGCATTGTGGCCCCTACTGGCGTGTCCAGTGTCGGAGATTGCTTTTTGTGTATTTTGAAGCAATCTTACTGTTGTTTTCTTTACTTCTAAATCGTCTGTTAATGCGAGAATTGTCTTAACTAACTCTACGTCTGGTTGCCTATGAAGAAGTATCTTTAAATCAAATTCTTGTGACAACTTTTCATTCCAGTATAATTTTTGAGATTCAAAATCATCAAATGGCTTTAATTCTTCTATTTGATTCAATTGTTTGAATGACTTGATAAAAAATGCAGCTTCTTCTTGGGTAAATTTAAGTTTTTTGTATAGGTTATCTAGTGATTTTGAAATACCTTCTTTTTTACGTTTTATTTGTCTTTTTTTAATCTTCAATTCTTCTTCATGGTATTCAATCTCATCTGCCTCGGATTGCGTCCAGCTTTTTTCATTACTCTCGTATTTATTAATGTTTTCCAAACGTTTTTCTTCTATGTTCAGCAGTTCAATAGTATCTTTTGTTTCTTCGATTTCTAAATTGATGCTATCAATTGCTTCTTTTCTTGTTTTAAGCTCAGTTAAACATCTCCACATCTTTGCTTGCATTGTTGGCTCTTTGCCAACTACAAAATATTTCAATTGGAAAAAACTGTGTCTGTCTACGACCTCATTTTTTAGCAATTCTTCTGCTTCTAGATAAATCTCATTCTCGCTTGACATAAAGTGCCTTTCATTCTATATATGTAATTTATTGTCTTCTTTAATTAGAGTGTGGAGGTTTCGATATGTCCTTTTTAAAAGGAAAAAGATGCTATTTAAGCGGTCCAATGGAAAATTCGACAGAATCGTCTTGGACAGAAGATGCTTCTTATGTCTTGTCTCAAGAATTTGGAGTAGAAGTTCTCAATCCTTTTGATGACCCAAAGCAACAATGGCAAAAAAACCTCAGAGAGTTGAGAGAAAAAGGCAATTCAATCGGCAGAGATGCAGTTGTTCCTGAGATAGACCACGAAATAGAAAGAATTGCGCATGGATTTGTGAGAAAAGACTTAAAATGGGTCAGTCAAAGTGATTTTTTAATTGCCTGTTTGCCTAAAGGAGTTGCAACGACAGGTACGCACAATGAAATAGTAAACAGCGTGAACAACAAAAATCCAACTTTGATATTCTGCCCAGAAGGTAGATACTTTGTTCCTTTTTGGTATTGGGGGATGTCAACTAAAAGATTTGGAAGTTTGGAAGCTGTGTGGGACTACTTGGAAGAAGTAGATTCTGGTAAGCATAAAAAAGACGACAGATGGTCTTTTGTTTACGGGCTAGTTTAGAAAACTTTGGCACCTAATATTGCTTTGAAGGTGCATCCCCTATCCGCCGCTTCAAGCATCCAGAAAAACTTTGAAATTTTTAGTGGATTATCAGTGAAGTCTCCTACTTCTTTTAATGTTTTTTGATGAATGAATAATCCGTTTAAAGTAGCCTCATCGAAGTCGGTATAACATTTAAGTGGGTTGCCTTGTCTGTCATAATCTGTGATTATTGGATAAAGTATATTTTTTTCGTTTTCTATAAAGTTTTTATATTTTTTGTCTCTATTTGGAGACATTGTCACACCCTCAAAAACAATATATTTCCAACAACTATTTCCTTTCTTGACACCTTGGTTAATTAAAGATGTTATGGTGTCCTTTCCTTTGTACAATTCAGGACAAATTGTTTTTATTTCTTGCATTCTTTTTGGAGACGTTCTGCCCCCAACGACGCAACAATATGCGACATCTTTATACCGTCCCCTTATGGATCTAACAGTAGACTTGATTAGCCCGTAATTAGCCTCTGGAGAAAGAATTACAAAATTAAAATCAATTATTTTCATTAATAAGTAGTATCGAAATCAACCCTTATCACATCAGATGCAGTTATTGCCCTGTTCAAGGCGAAAGTGCCTCCTGTTGCATTGCCCGTAAATGTGGTCAATGTCCACGTACCATCTGGACCTGTGGAATCTGGAACATATACGTTTCCTGTTTCGCTTAGTTTGGTTCCGTTTATGCTAACTCTCAGAGAGCCTGCAATGAACGGTGTGGAAACGGATGTGACTTTATAGTTAGTATAGTCAGGAGTCACTAAATTTGCATCTATCGGCGTTCTATCATAGAAATGCTGATGTGCAGCAGCCACTGGAAAAGAAAAGTTTGCTTTAACCTCATTTGGAGAACTTACTTCCCATGTTACAGTGTCAGAGTCAACAACTCTAACTGTATCGTTGTCGAATAGCACAGTGGTAGAAATTGTTTCTACTTGTAATTTGAACGCTGTAGCCTCATCTGTTATTAAACTTAGCTTATCTCTCTCTGACTGTTGCATTCGAACAAAGTCAACAGGCACTCCACTAATTTCAACAGACCCATCTGTATGGAGAGCAATATTGTGCAATGTGTCATCAACAGCCACAGTCTTAAGACTTCCATCTTCCTCTATTGACTGATTCAACCTATTAGATAAGGTTCCTGCTGTGCCAACTGAATCCCTTAATATCTCTGAATTGTTGTCTACAGCACTATTGACAAGATCTTGTCTCGTTAAAATGTTTCTTAAAGGCAAGTTGTCAAAACTATGGTGGTAAGGGTCCATAGCTTGATAAAGCACTTCTGGTATTAGTTCAATTCTGGGCATTTTATTCCTCGCAAATCTTTATCTCAGATAGTATTCCTAAGTTATATAGGTCAAAAGACAAAAAGGTTGCCCATTCATCCTTGTCGAAATTTGCTTTATCTTGAATCCAATCTAATTTTTTTCCAACTGCTTCTCCATAATTCCCTACTATTTCCTCATCTTTGTCAACATCCTTAATGAAATAATAGACCATTCCACCAGCAGATTCATTCTTTTTTTGAATGTTCTTCAAGTACCTAATTTCTACATTTTGGATGTTGGAGTCATTAGTGTGATTAATTACGGCAGCGTAACCCATAGGCACAATATATCTATCAAAATTTTTATCCCTAGCAGCAAATTTGTAATGTTTTGCCCAATCTGTGCATTTATCAGCTTCAGAATTCGCCTTTACGCAAACGCCAATTATCTCTAAATATTCTCCAGCTTTTATATTTTCTTTGGCAAACACCCCGTTGCCAGCATTTGTTAAATTAGATTTTTCAATATAAAATCTATTATCATTTTCTTCAATTAGTATCATTCAAATATATCCGTTTTCAACAGCCTCGTTTACCTCTTTTAAAGTGATTTTTCTTCCTAAAAACTCTGATAAACTGTCTAAGAAAAACTTTTTAATATCTCCGTGAACAGCTTTTTTGATGGCACGATCCTCACCAGCAAATTTTTTAGCTTCCTGTAAAGCCTCTTCCTCAATTCCCCAGTCAAACAGTTCTTCATCTACGAATATGACTTTTTGATATTTCTCTAATTCAGGATCAAAATATTGTGTTACTATAAAAGATTTTTTCATAAAGATGCCTTTTTTTTTTAGCTTATCAGTTTAGAATTTAAATCGTTTGTATTAAAGCAACTTCTCATACAATTCTTTTCTTTTTAAGTTAATTTTACTTAAAATTAAATTGCTTTCAATAAACTTTTTACTATCTTCAAAACCTGTGTCTTCACGATCATCTATTTTTTCCATAAGATCTTTTATTTTCAAATAGAAATCTTGCCCATTGTCAGATTCATAGTTCGCAATGCCTGGCTGCTTCCATTCCGGTAGGTCAGGAGCTACACACGCTGCCCCAGCGTGTGTAGCCTCTATCCAAGCTATGTTGCTTTTTGACTTGTTGAATTTATTTTCTGTAAGCGGGTGGATCACTATTCCGGGATAAGTAGATTTTAATTGGTTCATGTAGTTATAAAAGGGACTGATCCAATCTGTATAGATTACATTCTTTTCCTTTTCAATGAAAAAAGGGAAATAGTACATGAACACAAACGTCCAATCAGATCTTTCTTTTATTATTTTATTGAGTCCATCTTTAACTGAATAGAGGTCTTTTGCATGAGTATTTGATCCACGCCATACAATTACTTTATTAAAATTTTGTTTTTCTCCTAGTTCAAAAATAGAATCATTCAGCGAATTTGGAACAATTTGCACATTTTTGTGCATGGTTTGGCCTTCTATTTCATCCTTTAAAGATTTAGTGCTAACTGTCACTAAATCGGATGCACATATTACATCCCTCATGCAATCTATCTCTTCCGAGTGCAATCCTAAATGTGCAGGATTGTGAACTGGTACATTAAACAAGTCGTCATCATAGTCTACGACCAGTTTCAATCCAAATTTTTTCGCTAAACAAGCAGTCTCTAAATCTATAGATCTTGGCCTTTGAAGATAAAATATATCATATTTTCTGAAAATTTTAGAATATGCAAAATTTCTCGATGCTATGTCCACCTCATACCCATCGGATTTACCAAGTTCAAACAAAGGACCAGACGCTCTGTAGTTGTCTATTGAATCAACTTCTTCTGTTATTGTCAATATTTTCATAATTTTATCAAACATTTTTAAACGAAGCTTAAACGCCAATTCCAAGTGATTTGCATAGATGAGGTTTTCCCTAAGTCAGCGAATGTTGCCATGCTATAAAAATCGCCCGTATTCATTTGTAGAGCCATCTCATTTATTGTGTATCCGTTTGCGTCATCAAATCCAAGAATGCTTGTAAACACAACTTGAGAAGGGGTATTAGGATCGATGGTTGCAATTATGCTTTTTGTTGATCTGGTTATACCAAACAAACCATTTCTTTCACTGTTGACATGTTTTGGAACTCCTGAGTTTGTTCCGCCATCACCAAACAGCATGTTGTTTATATAGAAGTCAAAAGCGTCTCCTATTTCGTTCGCTAAACTAGCCGCTAAAGCTTCTCTTCCTTTTCGAAGAACTGTGTTGTGAATAAATCTTTCTTCTTCTCTTCCGTCATTGTAGTTAATTATAATTTCTATTTCGCCTACAGGCTTGATAGCACTCACATTATCACTCAACATCATTCTTCCTCCTTCCATTCAACACTGAATGTAATCTTTTCTTCTTGACCAACTGTTTCCATAATATCATCATTTCTGCCTGCATTCAACAAAGCAGACATTGCCATCATTGGCATCGCATTCTCAGTATTTATCTCAATCACTTCATTTCCTCTTCTGTCTAAAAATTCAAATGCATATCCTGGAACAGGCGGGTATTCTCTTTCAGGTATGTCTGCCACTGGGTCGTATCTGTACCCCGTTGGCGGATTTACGGTTGTGCCTGTTAACTTAGAATATTTTAAAATATCGTAAGTTACAGCAGTACCTGTTGTATTCCAATCATTTTGGGGACCTGACAAGGTTATTGTAGTGCCATCAATTTCAGAAATTGCAAAATACTCAGAATTTATCAACACCAAGAAATTTTCCTTAAATAAATCGTCTTCCAAAATATCATTTTCGTCAGCAGGAGCATTTGCCCCATTTAAAATCCCCAAACCTGTCTCGTGATCTACTAGAGTCGTCAGTTCCAAGCCTTTTAGGTGTAAGACTCCATATTCATTGCTCGCTATTCTCTGATAAACGGTTACAGAAACTCCCGATACTGTTCCTCCTGAATATCCATCGATATAGAATTGTTTAGTTTCTCCTGTTGCAAATCCGCTTACAAAGTACTGAGTTCCAGAGTAGAGCATGAAATAACCTATCTCTAAAACGTTTCTTACATCATCTAACGATGTCGTCGATGATCCACGGATTAACATGCTTCCAGCGGTTCCCAAGTCAACTCTTCCTCGCCTGTTGACAATTAGTGATCCGCTAGTACTAGATGTAATTGTTTCAGAAGAGTCGTTTAAAAGATTGTAAATAATGCCGTTGGTTGCGACTGTTGGTAAAGTAGCACTTGGATCGTTTAATACGAGACTTCCATTGGGTAGGACTTCCAATATGTCATAGACATCTGAATAAGTTGAAATTGAAACTTTCCAAGCTCCTCCTGAATATTCCGAATCGTTATCTACATCCCATTGGCTTTTTACATTGTAATTACTGTATGAAAGAGATTCATCTGAGAACACAAATAAATCATCTTGTGTTATGTCTGTCGATGTCTTTTTGACCGCCTCATTTGAAAGCCTAAATGTGAAGGAAGATTGAGTTATAGGTTCAGTCACTCCGTTTACTTCTAAATGATTTTTTGTGGGGTTTTGAACTGTGTAGCTTCCAGCATGAGCGTGAGGAGAAAGTATTTCTAAGTAAGTTAAAGAAGAGTCATCTGACAAAGGTATTCTGTCCATCCTGAAGTCTGGGGCGAATAAAACTACACTTTGATTGCTTCCGGTGCCAGAGGCACTACTTACAACTGTTGAAACTGACGCCAAAGCATTTCTTTTTATTTGAGATGTATTTGTCATGGTTCTGCTGAATATTGTCTGGGGAGGGTCTACGACTGCTATTTCTTGTCCACTAATGGTCAATAGTCCTTCTAAAGTTTCAACAGGTGATTGAACAAAGTCGTTTTGAGTGCCTGTCAATGTCATAGAGTGCAAAATATTATGAAAAGGAGTGTGCTCTCTCAAAACTTCTTCTGCTTCTAATATTCTTCTGTTTGATAGATCTTCAATTTCCAAGTCAACATTGTATTTACTACTTTTGCAAGATGAACAAGCATCTAGGAATCCCCTGTCTATATCACAAGGATTGGTTGAATTTCTTCTGCTTCCATTGTATTCTTCCATGTTGTAAACATTTTCTGAATAAGGAAATTCAGTTCTAATTTTACCAAATACTAATTCTTCCACAAAAGGATGCCTTGTTGGAATAATTACGTCAAACAAAGCATCGTCTTCTTCTATGAGTCTAACATTCCAATTCTTTAAAGGGAAATTTTGATCTCTATCATCTCTTAGATCCGAAAGGGGCAACGTTCTTATGTACTCTTCTATTGTTTGCTGCGTAGGGTTTGGGACTTCGACTACTTCGTATATGACTCTAATCGAATCTCCTTCTTCTAGAATTATTGGACTTACTGAAAGTTCGCTTCCAACCCAAGTCATTATTGTTTTTCCACCTACCTCAGATAAATTTACATAATCTGTGGGTCCACTTAATTCTGTCCATTCTAAGTCTTCAACTCCTCTGTAAAATAATTCAAAGTTCAATGGATCTACTGGTAGAATGGCGTTTTTAGAAAGGGTGAAATCAAGATCTTCTTCGTCCTCTACATCAAAAGCTTCTTGAAAAGTATATGGAGAAACAACTTGCCACATCTCAGTAAATTTAGACAATGCAATGCCCGCTGCTGATAATGCTGATGTTAACCCTGGCAAAGTTCCTTTTTGTTTGAATAAAGGAACTGCATTTTTAATTTGCCTTCTCCACAACGTGGGGTCATTGGTTCTTAGTTTAAGGTTGAATGTATTACCCAATAATTGCAATATTGATTCATGCGTTGCATTTGCATCAATTATATCAACTATTTGATTTGTCAAATCTTCTAGTACAGTAAATCCATCTGCTACAGAATGGTTTAATCTATCAATTACATACTTAGTAACGTCATTGTTGGAAATTCCAACCTTATACATTTCTGGAGTGTATCTATCTAAAAGCGTGCTGTACTTGTCTGGGTTGGTGAAGTGAGTTGGTATTGAAGTTGTTAGTTGGGTGGAGCCTCCCAATCTAAAGAACTGATGAGCACTGAATTTGTCCCCAGCCGGTAAGGGAGTCCAAGTCCAACATATAAAATAATCCCCCTCCCGCATGCCTAGGGGGTCCCACTCTAGTTCAAAGTGACCGTACTGAGTGTTGCCATTGCTGTCTAAGACAATATGATTTAGTATTGCATTATCTTGATCAGTGGACAACCAAGCCGGATATGTATCGCCGTTTCCAAAGGCACCTACGGATACTGCGTCCTTATATCTGATAATTTCTTTTTTTGAATTTAAATCAAATTCATTTTTAATTCTTTGTAAGGTTGCTATATTTTCTTCTGTAGGACTATCACATGCGGTTGATTTTGCAGCCTCTAATTGCTGTTGCAGCGTCAAATCAGGCAAAGAAATTTCTGTCTCTCCTATGTTTTCCCCTGTGAAGTCTCTTTCTATGTAAAATATCTTTACATCATCTACTTTAAAAGGGTCTGCTTCAAAGCACTCTGGCTGATTTGGACTTTCGGAGTCTAATTCTATACCACTTATGACTTCGTTAGGAGTCAATATGTCGAATATTATTGTATCCGCTATAGTAGGATTTTCTGTTATTCTTTTAATGCCCAATTTGGCTCCTATTCGTAAACGTATAAAACGTTTACTTGATCAGGTCTTATTATTTGATAAAAACTTGCGGTAACCATGCTTCCCGAATTGTCAGGATCATCCGTTGTAAAGGAAATACTTATATCACTTATTTCTTTGAATGACGATAAATACTTAATCAATTCAGTATCTTTTAAAGATTTTCCATAATCCCAGTTATTTATAGAGAAGAATTCATTTATTTTATTGTCAATATTTACACTAAACTCTTGCTCAAACTTTTTGTAAAAACTATCCATAGTAATGTCAACAACTACATCTACGTAAGTAACTTCTCCGTCTCTTACGCAAACAAAATCTGTCAACATTTTTTTATCGTTTAACTCATTATTTAGTCCTACTTTTAATTCATTACCAGCCTCGACAAGTCCATCTTCCCCATTTTTTGCTAAAACATACAGATCTATTATGTTTGCAGCACATCCATGATTTCTTAAAACCGCTGTTGATTTTCCAATTTGCCCATGGTAAGGAGTCGAAAATTGATCTGCCAATATCTTGTAATCATTTCCCGAAACTGCTCTGTTTTGTGTGGATATCCAAACAGGAAGTTTTCTTCTAATATCTTCTATTGTGTCTCCGTTATATCCAAATTCTCCTTTGGTGTAATTTCTGTAAGTTATAGGGACGTTGAATCCCAATCCTGCCACTATTACTTGTTTTTGTTTTTCCACAAAGTTTGTAACAATATTTCCAATACTCCCGCCTCCAACTCTGTATGTGACAGATATAGAAGAACCGTTGGAAGGAATGAGTCCCGCTCTATTATTCCCAAAAATTATAAAACCCTGATAAGCAGAGTTGAACTCTACTCTATACTCTCTTCTTGGATTAGAATCTGTAAAGTAGTCAACCCTTTCCCATGTAAATCCATCAACTTGCACCACTATGGAATCATATATTACAGGAAATCTTGACAACTCTACTGCTTGTCCTATTTCGCCCGTTCCGACGAACGTGTTTGTGGATGTTCTACCTTCTAATCCTATTATATTTTGGTTTAACGTACTACCGGACGGAATTATAATGTCTTCACCGAATTTAGGTAAATTGTTTGAATCTGCGGCAAACAGTTCTATTGTTATACTCTGACCATCAGAAACTAAATCAATGTTAACAGGAGTTTCTATTGAAATGTCTGTTGTGATTGGGTTGTTTGTTTCTACACTCCACAGCGATCTAGAGGCTATTGGGGGTTGTGGTTTAAATCCAACTAATCTAGATAGCCTAAAAGCGTTTTCAATTTCGTTGACGGTGTCTATAAACAATTCATTTGTTATTTGATCCATCTTGAAAGATAAAGTATCTGCTAAGAACGCCCAATTTTCAATTAACATGATTGCCAAATCAGATTCAACAAAATCATTAAATGCTTCGGGGATCTGTGATCCGTCCTCTCCAAATCTTTCATTTATGAAATTAACCAATCTGGTTTTCATAGAATAAAAATCTTGATTAGTATAATTTAAATTAGATACAGGAGAACTTTTTGACAAACCTGATTGATCATATGGATTTACTTGAATAGGGCAATTGTTAGACATTTTATTCTCCTGTCACTCCTGCTAGTGGTACTTCTAATTTTAACTCTTGGACTTCTGATATGTTTTCTGGATCAAAAAATAATATTCTTACAATCATTATATGACCTATATCTTCAAGCGAATCATCCTCATGAAGAGATTCTTGATCTGCTTGAGTTGATACATCAATCTGTTCTATAGTTATTCTTGGCTCCCAAGTTCTTATGGAATTAATTATCATGTCTCTCACTTGTTCGCTAGATGTAGCGTCATTCGGCTCAAATATAATTTCTCTAAGAGGAGTTCCAAAACCAGGAAGCATCACCCTCTCCCCAGGGTTTGTTAAAAGCAATTGTAATAAATCTGCTTTAATTTGATCAACTCCTCTTTGGGTAGCAAGCAGTCCTCTCGCTGTACTAACTATTGGGTACGGTGCTCCTAAAAATTTATTTGTCATATTATTCCTATGTTATATTATGCGCCTGATCCATGTGCTGCCTGTGCCGAACTACAAGAAGGAATTGGTGGACATTTGTGGAATGGCATCATTTGGAATATAGAAAGACAAGGTGCGTCGGCAGATGCAGAGGCGAAAACTCTATCACTTGCTCTAACAACCCCTCCTGCTAATACCAAAACAGGCCACAAACAAAGGTTACATCCTCCTTTATCATCAGCGCACAGCGGCGGCAAATCTAGACCGGCACCAAGAATTATTACTTTATTCGCACAGAAAAAGTGAAAATCAGCAGCATTCATGTAAAGGTTTTCAGTCATTTCTATATAGTTGTCTGATACCATAACAATTTTATTTGATGGATTATCTTCTACATCTCCTACGACTGTTATATGATTGTCATAAGTGGAGCACACATAATCTCCGCCTACTCTTAGAAAAACTAATCCAGGGCCAGATGGTTTTTCTTGGAAGTGTAGTATATGAGGACCACGTTCATTGTTGTCTTTCTGCGGGCAATATATCCTAACATACTGTTTTACGGTATCTTCTTGACTGTCATCATCTGCCATCACCATTTCCAAACCGTAACCAGTTCTAATTCTGACGAAGGCTTTTTTTGCACGATTGATAGGTGTTCCGCCTTCTTTTCTGGCCGGTCCACATTGTTCATTGTCTTCATCAATCATCATAATATGATGGCGACTAGTGCTTTCTAATGTTATACCACGTTTTTCTCCTGCTATATTTGGAGGACATCCAGAATCCCCTTTTATTCCTTCTGTATGGTCGTTAAGTTCTATTCTGTTTCCATTTGCGCTTAATAATTTTATGTAATTTTCTTCGCCTCTTATGTTTGTTTCTTCCTCTTTATCTGACATCTCGATACGGTGTCCAGTCGCAGACACCCAAAACGTCTTTCCAACATATTTGTCATTACATCCAAAATCAAATCCTTCCGTACTCCTTTTCCACTCTGGAACTCCGCTCGGCTCTTCGACAGAATCATCCATTACGAAACTATGACCAGATATTGATAAAAATTGCACTCCTGTTTGTGGCAATTCGCATCTGTTGTTTTGTGGGGTTTGTGGTCCTTTATACGGCCTGCATTCACTCTCGTGTTTGAAATATGGGTTACTTCCTGTGTTTGACTTGTTGTCAGAAGTACTTGGGTGCCCGCCAAGAATTGAACTATTACTTGTATCGCCCTCGCATTCCGTAAGTTCTACTGGAGACCCAAATTCATCTTCACACTCATGTTCTGAACCGCTTACTCCACAATTAGGATGCGCCCATGTGCCACAATCATGCAAATGATCATCTTTCATAATCATCCAGTTGCCACAACCCGATAATAATTCCACTCTTTTCCATCTGTGGTTGCACTTGTAGTCTCCATCCACAAGCTTCATCATATGTTTTTGAGGAGTCTTAAATCCATATATGTTGGGGTAAGTTATTTTTCTTTGAGCTTCTGGGTCCTCATTGAAGTCAACAATTGAGTCTATATCAAAACCATTGTAACTTTCTGTGTTCCATTGGGGAAATACTTGAGACCCATCGTTTGCTCCAGCTAGATATCCGTCTCTTTTTCCTTGGTGTATTTTAAAGTATTCATCAATGTTGAATTTAAATTTTTCTTGTCCCGCAGGACCTCTGTCTCTATGCCACGTTGTGCCCATATAATATGGCGTTTGTCTTGCTCCATTTTCAAATATGATACAAAGAGTTGAACCGGCAGGCGGAACCCAATTTAATCCACAATCATCAAAGCCTCCCATGCTAGATATAGGATAGGCCCACGGTAAAGCCTTTACTGTTAAATCAGGACTATGAAACAAGGGATTGAACCATCTGACTTTATTCTGTTTCCAAGGATCAATGGTATCAATGCATAAAGCGGTAAGCATTCCATAATGCGTTTCAAACTGAGAAGGTATTTTCCATTTTTTCTTGAACTCAGATTGAACTAAAGCAGTCATGTCGTACCCTAATTCAGAAAATCTGCTTTCCAGCTTTTTCAATCTTTGTTCTTGTTCTTCAATTTTATCTCGCATTTTCACATTCCATATTAATTAGCACTACATATATCTGGTGGCCTGTATCCGTTGCTGCTTGCTCCAAAGTTGTTTTCATTGGAGAGTTCATTTCCTGGAGTGGCCAGCAGCAACTTTAATGTAGTAACAAATGATCCTTCTTTTATCTGATGATCAAATCCCTGTATTAACCAATTTTTATTGCTTAAAACTTCATTGCATCCTGGCATTGCGAGCCAATCCCCACACCCTTTGTCCCCAAATATGTGAAATGGATTTATAACGACTATAGCAACGAATTTTCCTACTACATTAAAGCCAACAATTCTTGGATCTCCTACAATTGTAAGTTCTGCTGTGATTGCGCTTGGTACTAGTTGTATTACTCCATTGGCTTTCGCCTGCGAGATTTGGGCTTTGTTTGATTTGGAAAGAGCTTCTTTTGGTCCGAAGACATTCTCCGCCGCCTGGGTTACCGGCCCGGACGATTCTTGGACACCTACTTGTTTTGGCTGTTTTGGACACGTTTCTCCTTCCTCTTTGGTTTCTGGTGCTGCATCCTGACCAGATGTGCCACCTCCTGAAGCCTTTGTAGAAAACGCAACAACAAAGTTAATCTTTGGAGAAAAACTTATTACCGGACTACATCTTCCACCGTTTACAATAAATGTCCCAATATGGTTTCCTGAACAACTAACTGTTTCGTCACAGTCGGGAGTCATGTCTTCTTGTAAAACTAACAAATTTCTTACATCATCCCACATTGGAACAATGCCTTTGCCATCTTTAGTTACAAAAGGCTCAAGCCATTTTGATATGATTGACAACTTGTTTTGACCATCTGCATCAAACCTCGAAACGGGTTTATCAAGAAAATCCCATGTTGTTCCATCTGGTTTTTCGAAACTAACGTCAAAACCCGGCGCAGGGGTTCTGGCTAATTCTAGGATGGCCTGCTTCAATGGTATCGGTTGATCATCGTCTCCCTTTGTTTCATCAATTCTAGACACAAATATAGTTTGCACCAAATCTGTCAAGGTGCATCGAAATTTGACCACTCCATTTTCAAAAGACACTTCAATGTCTATAAGCATACCCTGAAGTCTCTGTGACCTCATAAGCGATCCACCGCTTCCGCCGCCCGTTCCGGGCGTACCTAGATTTCCACCTTCTAAACCCGTGCAATTTGAAGCAGTCCATCCAAATTCAAAAGCAACATGGCCATAAGGACTACCGCCATCGATCTGACCTATACATTTTGCTATTTTATCTACAAACCTATTAAAATTGCCACCTTGTTCATCTATTATTTCTACTTCTGTTGTGGTTCCATCTGATCTTCCATATTGAAAAGATTTTATAATTGCAGTGTTTCCATACTGTGGTTGAGATTCGTTTCCAACCGTTATTGCCGTTGTTTGATCATCTCCAAAATACATTTTCACCCATGGCGCAACTACATCCTCAAAGTCTACAACCGAGCTTCGTAAACCACCGCATGTATAATCGTTGATGCATCCAACTAAGCAACCACTATTTGCCATTTTTCTCCTAGTAAACTCCGCCTGGTAATCTTATGCTCAATCCTGCCCTAAAATCAAATACATCTTTAATTTTATTTACTTCCATTATTTTCCACCAAAAATCAGGAATCCCATACATATCTTGAGAAACTTTATCTGGTCTAAACTCTTGACTTGGACTAATTACTGTAAACATATCTTGATTACTATTTACATGAATTGGCTTTTTGTAAGTCTCGAATGTTAGATAATTTTTATCACTCCAGTAAATCACCTTGCTTCCTTGATATCTGCTCAAGGAGCTTACGTATCTTGAAGGTCTGAAGTCTGTTTCTGTTATACCTACTGCCATCTTTTATCTCCCTGAACTTAATATTCTGCCTTGACCGGGTAAATCTGAACTTTTATAAACGACTTCCCAACTAGTATCTACGTCGAACTTATAGGGAGTATAAAAATCTGAATCCCAAGCTACATCTGTAGGAAATTTTACGCTGTAGCTTTTCAGAATGCAGCACAATTCTGTATCTGCAAGTAGTTTCCCGCATCTGATTCTGCAAATAGGAGGAGGAACAAATGGTGCATTTGCCGCACCTGCTACTTGGTCTCTCGGATAAACACAACTCTCAAGTGCTCTAAGATATTCGAGGTTAAGTACAATGTCACTTCTTTTACCAACATAAAAATGAAGCTGCATTGAAATTGCACGATTCTCTGAATGGGAATAAGTTTTTAAAGGAAAAGATCTACCAATTGGTGATTCGTCATTATACGCAGCACTCTTGCCATCACTGATATCTGGTAAATTGTTTAGCTCGACTCTCCCAAAATTTGGTACGAAAATATAACAATCTCTTAAATTTATCAATTGCCCACTAGGCGTTGTTCCTTTTGGCATATCTTCTTTTCCTTTGATTTAATAGAGTTATTTATTGTTGTGAATTATAATAAATTTAGGCGGGATTACGGTTTAACCAGGAGTAAGTATTTGTCTACTTGCATTTTGACCCATTTTTCCATATTGCCAATTTCCATATTTCGGGCTACTTAGTGGTTTTTGATTGTTTTTAGTTGATGCCTGTGAGTTTCCTTCACTACGGCCAGGCTGGCTTTTACCTTCAATCGCTTTAAGCAACTGTTGGTTGTCTTCATGTAATTTTTCAAGGAGACTAACTTGGCTGTTGCTCGCACTAGCTATTTCTGCCATGTCTTTGGATTTGTTTTTACTTCCTTCATCTTCTGTTGCATATTGTTGCCTTACCCTTTCGTGAACGTCTGAGAGTGGTTTTGGCTGTGCATTTACTGCTCTGACTGAGGATGGTACGTTCAAGACAGAAGCTGCCGATTTAGAAGTCATTTCAGAGTGTTCGAATGCTTTCTTCTCTAGATTGGCAACTTGATCGGCTGGTTTTACACTAATTCTCTCTGCGCCTTTTTCTCCAACCAACAACAGTTGTGCGCCTGTAGTTAAGAAATCGCCTCCTTTTGCCATTGCTCCTATTTCCCGCCTATTAGCGTACTTCTCATCCCAAGATTTAGATGTTGGATATTGCTTATCCCAATCTTTAGATGTTGGGTATTGCTTATCCCAATCTTTAGATGTTGGGTATTGCTTATCCCAATCTTTAGATGTTGGGTATTGCTTATCGAATGGATTTTCTTCAACCTTTAAATTTTCTTGAATACCACCACGAGCAGGGCTGTATCCTTCGGCGGCTCTACGTGCCTTGTCTGTAGCGAGTTGATTAGCCCTTATTTGCTTATCGATAGGGTCGGATTCAAATTTTCTTCCTGACCTTGCATGTCCAAATTTCTCTAATTGTTGTTCTGGAGTCATTCCAGTTTGATTAACAAGCATCTGTTGCGACTGAGACTCCACAGCCGCAGGACCAACTCTTTCAGGACGATTTCGCTGCTCTAACAACCTCTGATGCCAAGCATTAGATTTCAATCGGGGATCATTTTCTGGAGAAACTGTCGTAAGTCGTTTCAATGACTCATTGCTTTCATCTGTTCCTGCAATTGTAGTTTCGTTTACCTGTGCTCCAGTTTTTTGCATCATTAGTTCCTCTTGTGTCAATGATGCAGGATCACGATAGTCTTTTGGGAACAAGGTGGTTTCGTTTACCTGTGCTCCAGTTTTTTGCATCATTAGTTCCTCTTGTGTCAATGATGCAGGATCACGATAGTCTTTTGGGAACAAGGTGGTTTCGTTTACCTGTGCTCCAGTTTTTTGCATCATTAGTTCCTCTTGTGTCAATGATGCAGGATCACGATAGTCTTTTGGGAACAAGGTGGTTTCGTTTACCTGTGCCCCTTCCAACATGCTACTTATTGCTGGCTGGGCGTTCTTGATTGCGTCTCCAACATTTTCCATTCCAGTTAAATCGATAGGCTCAGTAGAAGATAAGTTCTTAGAAGCTTCTGCCATGCAAGACATCGCTTCCGCATACTTATTAAATATTTCACATATTAATTCGATTCTAGTTATGGATTCTTGTATGGCCGATGTTTCAGGCAATAGGTTTACTGGATTTATTAGCGAATCAACAATGAAACTTCCCGTACTTGAAAAGAAGTCTATATATTTTTGTTTTTCTTTATCTAACTGCAAATCCCACCATGCTCCATTCTCTAGACTCTGCATAGAATCTGTTAACAATTGCAGTGTGCTTGGCAGTTCAGATATTACACTTTCAACAGTGGATAGTTTTTCGCCTATTTCTTCTATTTTAGAAGATTCTGGCCACTTTTGTATTGGTTTTAGAAGGCCATCATCTAAAGCTGCTGCAATGTTTTCGAAATAAGCAGCAAAAACTTCTACTTTAGAAGAGAGTCCAGCAATCTTGTCATTTTCCCACCATCCTCCATCGACGTATTCTTCAACGACAGTTGTTAGAGACTCCAAGAAACTTGGGAGCGTTTCAACAATTTTCTGAACTTCGTCTATTCTCTTACCGACTTCCTTTATATCTTTTGATTTTGGCCATTCTTTGTGGATTGGCTGTATTAGTCCATCATTTATTGATACTGCAATAGATTTAAAATAATCAGCAAATACGCTTGTTCTGTTGTATAGACTTGACATCTTCCACCATGTGCCAAGGAAGAAATCTCCGACTGACTCGTCTAGGCTTTCTAAGAAACCAGGAAGTTTTTTGATAACCTTTTCCATTTGATCTATTTGTTTTCCAACTGTCTTAATTTCCTTTGGCTTTGGCCAATAATCTTTTATTGGATCAATAATTCCTTCCCCCAATGCAGTGGCAATGGCTTGGAAGTAACCGGAAAATAGTTGTATTTTCTTAGTCATCGTGCCCATAGGATTCTGGGTGAAAGCCTTCCACCAGGTACCATCAACTAGGGTTCCTATAGAACTATTGATACGAATCAAGAAATCAGGAATTGCAGCAACCAGTGATGCCATGGAGTCCAGTTGTTTTAACGCAGTGTTAAGTTGCTTTGGTTTTGGGAAGTAGTCTCTTATTGGACGTACAACTCCTTCCCCCAATGCAACTCCAATGGCTTGGAAGTAACTAGAGAATGTCACTACTTTCGCAGCAATCTCTTGCATAGGACTTGCACCTAAGCCAAACCATCCTTTTGATTCCACTAGTCCAGTTATGGACATTGATAGACTCTCCAAGAAACCGGGGATGTTAGCAATCAAAAACGACATTGTATTCATCATACCTAAAACTGTTTTCAATTCGCTTTCATCTGCAAAGTTATTCCTTATAGGAGAGATTACGCCGTATCGCAAGAAAAGTGCCACTCCTTCAAAGAAGTCAGCAAATTCCCACATTTTCGATTCTAATTTTTCAGCGGGCGAGTCTGAAAAAAGTCCTGGTTTAAGTATGGGGATTATACCGTTAATTATATCATCCATCATTTTGGGGATAACGCTTACCATTGATCCCAAAGCAACAATTATTTGAGAGACTTTCTGCACTTCGTCTACATCTGCAAAGTTATTCCTTATAGGAGTGACTACGCCGTCTCGCAAGAACGTTCCTACTTTTGTGAAGAACTCCTTAAAATCAGCCATGACCGTGTCGGTTAGTTTGTCGGCAGGTCCTGAGGAAAACCAATAGCCAGATCCTTCAATTATGGGGATTATACCGTTAACTATATCATCCATCATTTTGGGGATAACGCTTACCATTGATCCCAAAGCAACAATTATTTTAGAGACCTTCTCCACTTCTGCTACATCTGAAAAGTTATTTCTTATAGGAGTGACTACGCCGTCTCGCAAGAACGTTCCTACTTTTGTGAAGAACTCCTTAAAATCAGCCATGACCGTGTCAGTCAAATCCGGTCCTGAAAACCACCAGCCAGATCCTTCAAGTATGGGGATTATACCGTTAACTATATCATCCATCATTTTGGGGATAACGCTTACCATTGATCCCAAAGCAACAATTATGCTAGAGACTTTCTCCACTTCTGCTACATCTGCAAAGTTATTCCTTATAGGAGTGACTACGCCGTCTCGCAAGAACGTTCCTACTTTTGTGAAGAACTTCTTAAAATCAGCCATGACCGTGTCGGTTAGTTTGTCGGCAGGTGAAGACCAAAAGAGCGATCCTTCAATTATGGGGATTATACCATTAACAACATTGTCCATCATCCCTGGTATTACATCAATTATTTGTGCCATGCCAAGAATTTTGCTAGTTACATCCTTTATTTCTCCCGCATCAGCCAGATTCTCTTTTACAGGGTCTATTATGCCGTCTCTCATCATTTTAGATACGCCTATAAAGAAATCAGAAAATTTCTTTATAGCTTCACCGTTTAACTTTTCAGCAGGTGCTGCCATTAATCCAAACATTCTCTTGGAGACCATTGGAGTTATTGAATTTATAAGCACGTTCATTATTTCCGGCACTACTGAAAACATTTTTGCTATTGCTACAATTTTGTTTGCTGTATCTTCTACTTCAGATGTTGATCCCATTTTATCTGCAAAACTTTTCAGTACCATTCCAAAAGCCACCAGCCCAGTTGAAAGCCCCATCAGTGCTGCTGTGCCGGTTCCTACTAAAATTCCTCCGACCAATCCTGCCGCTAGTGTCATTCCGCCCAATAAAGCAGCCAGTGCAGAAAACTTCATAACCGAAACTGCAAAACTTGTAATTGCATCTGCAAACGCTCCCATTTGTTCTGTTATGTGAACAGCTTCATCTATGCCTCCAATAGCGTCAAAAGATTTTCCAAATAAAACAGTAACAGTAGAAAATGCCATAAAGCCCTTCATCATGGCGAATAGTCCCACAGTACCTGCCAATAGGGCCGCTCCAAGCATGGGAGCAAACGCAAACAAGGCACCAAGGGCTGCAACAACGGCGGAGTATTTCAGTAATGTAAAAACAAAGCTTTGAATGGCACCAACAAACTCGCCTAACTTTTCTGTTATGTTAACAGCTTCATCTATGCCTCCAATAGCGTCAAAAGATTTTCCAAATAAAACAGTAACAGTAGAAAATGCCATAAAGCCCTTCATCATGGCCCACAGAGCCGCAGCCCCCGCCGCCAAGGCTATTCCAAGTATGGGAGCAAATATAGCCATGGCACCAAGGGCTGTAGCAACGGCAGAGAATTTAATTATCGCCCAAGCAAATCCCATAGTTGCATTAACTAAGGCAGACATCTTTTCTGTCACTGAAATTATATAATCTAATCCTGCAATGGCGTCTAAGGTTGCGCCTAAAACGAATATTGCCCCTGTGAATGCAAGAATTGGAGGCGTTATTATGCCAAGTGCTACGGCACCAGCAAGCAAGCCTACCGCCCCGACAATTGCCAAAGCAGCCGCAGGAAGAAGCAGTGCGCTTACTACAGAAAGCTTAATTAACGACCAGGCCACACCTGTAGCAGCATCAACGACACCAGATGTCAGTTCCATAGTTGAAGTTAAATCTCTTCCCGTGGCAAAGCTTAAGAGTGCGTCTAGAGCAACTGTTGCCAATGCGAATGCAGCAATTCCGGGAGACAGTATGCCAAGTGCTGCGGCACCAGCAAGCAAGCCTACCGCCCCGACAATTGCCAAAGCAGCCGCAGGAAGAAGTAGAGAGCTTACTACAGAAAGCTTAGTTAATGACCAAGCCACACCTGTAGCGGCATCAACTATTCCAGATATCTTTTCCATAGTTGAAGTTAAATCTAGTCCTGTGAAGTAGCTTAAGATCTCATCTAGAGACAATATCGCTGCTGCGAAACTTAAAATTGGAACAGTCAGTACAGCGAGTGCTGCGGCACCAAGAAGTAAACCTACCGCCCCGACAGTTGCCAAAACAGCCGCAACACCAAGTATTGCGCTTACTACAGAAAATTTAGTTAATGACCAAGCCACACCTGTAGCTGCATCGATAAATGACGATATGTTTCCTATTAGCTTTACAGACTCATCTGTTCCTACTACATATTCTAAACCAGCACCCAATGCCATCATTGCCGTGCCAAATCCTAAAATTGAAGGAGTTAAAATGATTAATGCCAAGGCCCCTGCTGCCATGGATATTAGAACCCCAGGAACAAAAGCTAATAGAGCACCAAGTATAGTGGTAAGTGCAGAAAGCTTTACTATCGACCAAACTACACCACTAGCAGCGTCTATGAATGCTGCAACGTTCCCTATCAATTTTACAGACTCATCTGCCCCTACGACATATTCTATAGCAGCACCCAGTGCCATCATTGCAGCACCAAGTGCAAGAACTCCAGGAATCAGTACAGCGAGTGCTGCGGCTCCCATAAGCATTAACGGACCCATCGCTCCGCTCAAAGAAGCCAGCAACCCCAATGCAGTGATTGATGCACCTATCTTTAACATTTCCCAAGCAAATACCGCAACTCCTTTTATTAGAGCTATAGCGGCACCTGTTATTTTTTCTAACTCTTCTGTTCCAATGGTGTAGTTTATTGCAGCACCGATAAGTAACACAGCAGCAGCAAGTGCTGCAATGCCAATACCTATTGCAGGTAAAGCTGCCGCTGCTGCTGAAAGAGCGGGTCCTACAGCCGCTGCCGCTGTGGCCAGTCCTCCTCCTATTGCCGTTGCTGCTCCTCCTACTGCCGTTGCTGCTCCTCCTACTGCCGTTGCTGCTCCTGCTGCTCCACCTCCTGCTAACAACAACGGTCCTAAGCTTCCAACAATGGATGCGACAATTCCACCAGCACCCAGAAATGCTGCTACAATCCCTGCCCCGATCA
>Ga0233412_10000020_pt1 | contig 102298 bp, 174 predicted proteins | sample Na_anoxic_4_MG_FD_180667 | JGI IMG/M metagenome (GOLD analysis project Ga0233412, IMG submission 180667) | Seawater microbial communities from Saanich Inlet, British Columbia, Canada - Na_anoxic_4_MG | ecosystem: Environmental > Aquatic > Marine > Inlet | place: Canada: British Columbia... | reverse complement strand
ATTTTATTGCGATAACTACAATATCGCGGCTATGCATCCCGATGATGGTTGGGTTGATCGCGAGAAAAACTACGTCATTTTGACTTACCCTTGTTTTCAGCGTGATGTTGTAATTGGTGATTTCATCGCCTTGGGATCGTCCGGTAGCTACCGGCTGGTAACGGTTACGGGCATTCGTAAGTTCATGACCATCACGTATTATGACTTCGATAAGTTCAATTACGAAGTTTTTAGGAAATAAAGCTTGACGCATAGTGTATGTGTGGTAAACTCTAATTGTAGAAAGAAACAAACAGGAGATACCCGATGATTAACGAAGCGTTCGTCTCGAAGGTGACAATGGCGACTAAAGCATTAGAAGTCGCGAAAGCTAACCCACCAAAGTTCGATGATATGGTGCCGGTGATTTTGGAAGAAGATGGTGCGCCAGTGTTCATTGGTCATTGCATGGGCGATTCAGAGTGGACCGCCATGGATGTCATGATCGGTTACTCCGGAGTTGATCCTTTCGCCATACAGGGCAAGGTTGACGATTGGTTCACTTTTGAATTTCGCAACGCCGCAAAGAATTCATTTTTTTGGGTACGGGAGAAGTAAAAATGACAATTAAACCACACGAAGCAGCCGCCTTTTGGAGTGCCGATAGTATTGCCGAATGTCTCAACGTTTCACGGGACACATACAGTGAATTGTGGAACAAATGCGTCCCACTTTATGACGGTGCAGATCGCGGCGAATGCCCCGGAGAAGTAACGTTCGAACTCACAAAATACGGTTGGAAGTTACTGTCCGATGAAGCCAAGCTTGATGTAAACCGCGCACTCGCCGCCAACGAAGCAGAATGGAGCTAAAAATGAGTACAACTGAAACATGGGTAGGCAAGATGATTCTTGTCAAAAAGCAAGACCAAGAAACATTGGAAGATGTTTGCCGCCGAACATATATGGCACTTCGTGCTGAACTTGGTCTGCCTGAAAAGGAATTCTACTTCAATGACAAGTACGATAACAGCTTGCTCGAAGAGCATTACAAAGAGTTCGAAGTCGCACGTGACGATTTGTATGATCTCCGGAAATGTGTTAACTCAAAAGACGATGACATCGTTCAAGCGACCAAAGACGACGATGGAAACCTTGATGTTGTGTTGCAATTCTACAATGGCGGTGCCGGTTTGGGTGAAGTCATTGAATGGGCATTGGATCAACTTGATGAATAAAATCTCACAAGCCATCGCATCCGTGATTTATACGTTCTGCTTGTCAGCCATTATCGCTGTGATCTTTGTAGCAGTTGCGGATGCTAAACCATCCATTGTGAACTGTGAAAAACTCGATAAAACAGACCAGATCGGCCACTTGGCATGCAACATCTATTTCGAAGCACGAGATCAATCGGTGAAGGGGCAATTCTTGGTGGCACAGGTCACCGTCGCCAGAGCCAGATGCGAAGCGTATCCCGATAATATCTATGATGTCGTTTGGCAAAAGAAATGGGTCAAAAAGAAGCGTAGATATATCTCACAATTCTCATGGACACTGGATGGGAAATCCGATAAAGTCCGCGAGAGGCATGCATGGAACACTGCGCTGTCAATTGCTAGCATTGTGTACAGACAATTATGGGATGACACGTTTGAAGTAGATGTTGGCGTCCCGGATAAATGGTTGATCACCCACTATCACGCGGATTATGTTAAACCCTCGTGGCGCAAACAAATGAAATTTGCTACCAAAGAGGGCGAACACCTTTTTTACCACAAAGAGTGTTAAGTCAATCTAGATAAAGCCATCGCATCAGCTATTGCAGTTGACGTGGTGGCTTCTCTGTTTGCATCCTTCAAACACTTCACAGTTCTATGATAGATTCCATCAATGATTGCTGCAGTATGGAAATCAGTAGGAACCATGCCGAACTCACGATAGCAATTAATCACTCCACCAGCATTAGCCAGATAATCAGGAACATACGTAATGCCTTTGGCCTTCAATACTCGGGCCAATTCAGGTGTTTCCAATTGATTGTTCGCTGAACCGCAGATAATATCTATTTTCATCATCCTAATAGAAGCATCATTCACGGTTGCGCCTAACGCACACGGAGCATATACATCATATATGCCATCAAACATGTGAGCCTGATGAACAATCGATACACCGGCATCTGACGCACGTTGCACCGCTTCCGGATTGATATCTGAGCCATATACCATTGCGCCCTTCTGCATCAACATCTCACATAGTCCAAAACCAACATTGCCGAGTCCTTGGACCATCACTCGAATACCTTTGAATGAAGGATATTGCTTGTGAACCATCAACGCACCTTCCATGGCCTTCAATACGCCATATGAAGTTGCAGGACTTGGATCACCAACTCGTGGATTAACAGTGTGTTTGGTGGTTTCTGCGATGATTTCGAGATCGCCCGGTTTACACCCGACATCTTCTGCTGTGATGTATGTGCCGCCCAAGCTATCAACCACTTCCCCGTATGCACGAAGCAATTCTGGAGTCTTTTCCGTGTCTTGAAGGTTGATTACAGCTTTTCCCCCGCCGAGATCAAGCCCAGCCAAAGAATTCTTGTAAGTCATGCCCTCAGAGAGCCGTAGAGCGTCTGTGAGAGCTTCTGGAGCACTCTTGTATGACCAGAACCTAGTTCCGCCCAAAGATGGCCCTAATTTTGTGCTGTGTATTGCGATATAACAGTCCAATCCACTCTTTGAGTCGGTTGCGTGTATTACTTTTTCGTGTGTGTCTACTGTCAGTTCTCTGATTTCCATGATTTTGCTCCTTATGTTTCATGAATGTATGGTAAGCTTGTTTGCCTTTGGTGAATTCTGCTTGACTGGGAGGGAACATCTTTTCGAATGTTTCAAACTCGTACAACGAAAAAGAGCGAGGCCCACCCCATGGTCCCTCGCCCTTAAATAGCATTTTGTAACTACCGTTATAGTAGTGAATTTCTACGAATGTGAATTCCAAGTGGTTGTCCCATTGTTATTTCATTGTACCATATTTATTCAGTAAATACAAATATGCTTCATCAAGCCGTATTATTGCCAGAACCTGAAACCATGACATCCGTGCAAGATCAAATGCAACATGCATGCACTCTGTATCAAACTTATCTGGATCGCCACCAAGACATAGATGACTTCGATGTTCTACTCGATGTTCTCAATGAATTATCCGCCGCTCATGACATGGTATTCTGGATGGGGTCCGAGGGAGTGTCCACAATCGCTTGGTATATCCAAAACGCAATGGTTCACAATGATGGCCACATTGATATTACCTTAGACCCAATACAATTGACATATTGGGGTCCGAAGAGTTTCATGACATCTGTTATGCAGACGCTTGAGCATGAGAATATCCATTTGAAACAACGAGATAAAATGGGTGCACAGAAATTCAAGACATTGCCGAGTGGATATCAGATAGGATTACAAAAAGCCGAACATGTTGAAGAACATCAAAAACATCGAACTGTTATGAGATCGTATTTCCGTGATCCTCATGAGTTGATGGCGCATGGTCATGATGTTTGTCGGGAAGCCCAACAAGCCGGTAATCCTTTGGAGATATTGCGCAATCCTGAACAACATCGAGAACTGTTATTAACGTATGACAAGCATCGTCAGGTATTCCCGCCGAATGCGAAACCCTTGCAACGATTGTTGTCGTATGCATACGAATATCTGTTGTTTTACGAAAACGCTTGACATCCTGAGATGATATGGTAATATCCTCGTATGACAATATCAAAAAAGAATACCTTTATCGGAATGGACTTCGAAGTCGTTGGTCGCAAGAAGTACGACAACAGCTTGGCTGTTTCTGAATGTAATATTGTGCCAACTACACTGGTGAACGGCATACATCATTTTGATTACATTCCCGGCTATGATCAAATTGGTGATTGGGATAACGTCCCTGCACATAAACTCAATACCGGTGATTATGGTATTGTAGTGAGTGGAGTAACCGATTTCAAATGGTCAATAAAGCATCCCACCATTGAAACCGAGCGTCATAAGGTATCATACATTCAAGTCGAGGTCGCAGACACTCAATATTGGATAATCCATCATAATTTTTATCTGAACTGTTCTGCGATATGAAAGATCGTAACAGAATACCCCGCAGGAAGAATAAGAAGGCTGTAGCCGGTTGGCTGCGGCGTCGTGGGCTATGTTTGGCGAATCCACACCTTCAACTTGGTGAAACTGATTACAATCGGATAGTGTTTATGAACAAATCTGATTTATCCAACAATGCTGTTCTCCAAATGGACAAAACTCAACCACCATTGAAGCCCCGCGAGATACGCGAATGGGATGCGAAAACTGGTAAAGATACATATCACTATTTGCCGCCATCCACGTATGAAAAGAACTTCATGATCATCAATCGCAACGCTGAACTCATATTCCCTGTAAAATTCAGGTCCGGAACCACCCATGATGCTCGATTGATTAAGGCACCGACATCGACCTTTGGATATTGGATGCATCAAACGATTGGAACATACACGTTCGAATTAGATAAAGATATCACGATGTTCACCTTGGCGAATAGTACACATATTGCTAAGATGTCAAACTTAAGAAAGGAAAACCGTAATGTTTAATGCTGATATAGATGTTGTCAATTTCGCGGATGTAAGATTTTTCGAAGTTGCATTCATTATTGATACTGACAGTTATTCTGGAAACTTTGAACGTGAGTTAGCTACGTTCATCACCGGTTATGACTTCGATGATTATTGTTCCTACAAATCTTACGCTGAACGTTTCCGCGAGGATATCGATGATCCTGAATACGAAAATCAACTGGCACCAGAACTTGTTCAAGAGATGAAAGAGAAAGCCGGTACGTGCCGCAATAATGAGTATGGTGATGTTCACTGTGCAATCGCCGCAACGCCGGGGAGAGTGAACAACGGAATGGGCCGACATACCGATGCAACACCGGAAAACCTCAAGAATATTAAATCCCATTGTACTGCATACGAATCAGTTGCCATTTTCTTTAATGAAAGACCATCTGATGAACTCATTGAATGGATGAAACTACGAGCACAAGACTTCCATTACATTGGTGCGCCAGCCCAACCAAAAATCCTTGGTTTCAGATTGGCTGAACAGACCAGAGTTGTCCACGAGGATTGTGAGTCGGCATGATACATGCAATCGTAGTCCGCGCTATGATCATGATGGTTCTCATGATGTTGCTTGGTGGTCCACTTCTTGGATTTATAAAGGTGATGACATGATAGAATTGACCGAGTTCGGAATGCCAGCTTTACCGGGCAAAGCACAACTGGCATGGCTGAAAAACTATGGTCTGGATCATGCGATGAATCCTAACCGTAAAAAACGATTAGTAAACCATCAGGATTGCAGAACCATCGTCAGCCTCAGTGGTAAGAAATTTAAACGATATCATCGTACCCGCAACAAGTTTGTACGTAATGTAGAGTATGATGTTGAGGCACTTCGTATCGTTCGGGAGAACAAGAAACTATTATGCCCGTACGGGATCAAGTTACGGTCCTCGAATATCAGAAGGAAAGCCGAGCCGGAAGATGAATCATTAAGGGGCTTTTGGACTATCAGCGAATCGATGATCAGGTTTCAACACGAAGCTGATCGAACCTTTTGGGCTTTACAAAAATCCCATTTATTGAAAGCATGAAACAATGGACGCATTAACATTAGAAATGGGCAAGGCGATGAAATCCTTGCTTCAGAATTCACAAGATGCCCTTCCGCAAGAAACACGGGATTATTACACTAAGTTGGTCGAACAGTATGATGAAAATTTGCTGGACGGTTGGTGGTATGCTGTTGTCAAATGTGAACGTAACACCAAAACCTTGAGGGATGATACCGTTGTATTCAACGACGATACCCAAGACGCCGAAATCGTTTGTATTCGCCAAGAACCCAATGGCGGCAAAGTAGTGTTGTCGTGGGGAACTCCGCTTCATATTCCGGCTAATAAGTACTGGTTCATTAGTAAAGTGGAAATGAACTGCAACGGCGTTTATCGGGTTTTATAAGATGGAATTCCGACCACCCGAGGGTGAGGATGACACCGAATGGCTTGCCGAACGCGGGATAGAGAAGAATGGCATGTGTCTATCTTCGGCGATCCTCAACGCAACGGTCATCATGGCCGAAAATTCTCTGGTATCAGATATATGGTTAGGGAATTTACTAGTCATATGCCCATGGGTGTGTAAGCAGAAAACAAGTCGTCGTCCGAAAGACACCGTAGGGTATTGGTTTGACTTGGGCAAACACCTCACATTCGAAAGGGAAGCGGATAGAACGTGGTTTCTGTTACAAAATGCCGAGAACATCCGACTCACATATAATTTTTGGGAGGATATGCCTGATGCGGTGGAAACCTGAACGAGGTCAACCTGATTATCAGATTCGTATGACAAAATGGTTGGCCCGACGAGGATTAATGATCGCGTGGCCAAATTCATCAGAGATACGTGCGAGAACCGCCAAGGATATTGTCATGATGGACAAAGAAAATCCACCATGGGAATGGGCACGTGATTTAACACATACAGAAGAAGAAGCGAAAACACTACATAGTGTGTACACTGCCAGAGAGGCGAACTACTTCGTCCAGCGATATGGTGGTGGTGAAATCTCGAACAAAAATCTACGTATACTATTGCCGTATGAACTTCGTTTATATCGTGGCCATATCCACTTCGACCTGCCGAAGAACATCGGTGGTTATTGGGGCATGACGAACTCCGAGGCTGGCACACTATACTTCGAACATCACGGCGACCGGTTATTCTATATGCTAAAACACTCAGTTTATCTTGAAGGGAAAATACAATATGTCAACAAAAACAGCAAAGAAACCAGCTAAAAAGGCACCTGCCAAGAAAGCGGTCAAAAAAACAACACGAAACCCTAAAAATGGTACAACACAAAACCCTAAAAATGGTACGGTTAAGAAAAAGAAGAAAGCACCGGTATTCAAGGAAATGGAACTCCCGACGTTCTTGAATCGTCGTATATCCAAGGATGTTCATGGCGTTGGGTTTAAGCGCCTTGACGAAAAGCTTTACAAGAAGGGGTCTGATGGGATATACTACATAGCAGATACCAATAAGAAAGCTATCAAGAAGGTTCAGACTGAATTGGAAAAGCAACGATGACCACATTTACTATCGAAGAAATGCGCAGTACCATATTGGGAAACACTCCATGGGCCAGTTGTCTACAGTGTAATGCCACTGGCGTGGAGAACTGGAATGAAGAGGGCGAAGACGTACGCTCCGGACCAACCGATGCCGAAGATCGTATTCAAGGTGAATGCGAGAATTGTGAAGGTCTTGGCTATATCGTCAGGTCAGATTAATGGGAATAATTGACGGTGGTGGCTACGGCGGCAGCGATGGTTATTATGTTGGCGGCAGAACGATGTCGGACTCTCTCGAAGGGTTCTACAAAGAAAAAGTTAGAGATTTGACACGAAAATACTATCTCGCTGACGCTTTGCGCCAAGAATACGAGAAACATCATGCCGATATGGTCCGTGTGATGTCCATGGCGATCCACAGTGCCCCACACGAGTGCAAGACAGAGGAATGGTACATCAAGGCCCATGCAATGGTGAATGAGAACTTCCCCGAGCATGCGTACAGTCAGGCCAAGGATTATGCTGATCAGCAGCATTTAATCGACGCTATCAAGACAGGCAAGAAGCAATAGTATTATCTCTAGGTATCATAAATACATGATACAAGGAGATAATAATGGCCACCACACTACACACAGACGCCAATAAGCGCAATGTTCAGGTACTGATGCCCGGACAAACAATTGTTTTGACATTCGCTACCAGTTCCGTTCCTACCACAACCGCAATCACAAATTCAACTGTTGTTCGTTTAATCGCAACAGAAGACTGCCATGTCAAGTTCGGCGCAACTCCAATTGCAACTGCCGAAGATATGTTCATGCCAGCAAACGTTCCAGAGTATTTTGAACTTGGTGATGTTGGCGACAGTGTTTTGGTTCAAAATATCGCTGTGATCCAAGACTCCACTGGTGGTCTTCTATACATCACGGAAATGCTATAATATGTTTGGATTGGGTGTTCCCGGACCCGGCGTACAAGGCGCAGCGGGTTCTGCAGCAGCAGTAATTAAAGCTGGTGGTGGTGCTCCTGCCCCATCAACCGATGATTATTGGGATAATGTTGTATTATATTCACGTTTCGATGGAACAGATGCGTCCACCACATTTGTTGATGAGACAGGTCTAAAAACAATTACGGCGGCAGGTGCTGCTGAATTGGATACTGCCGATAAAGTATTTGGTACAGCATCATTGAAGCCCGGCGGTATCGCAGATGGCAACTATGCCTCCGTTGATGCTGGCACAGAATTAGTGTTTGGGACTGGTGATTTTACTATTGAATGTCGTTTCAAAGTAGCGGCATATGGCGTAGATCATAATGACGCTGGCCAGTCCATTATGGATGGCAGGGCAGGACTTACTGCCACGCCATGGGCTATTGAAACAATGGGACCAAATCATGTAACTGCATCTTGGCGTAACGAAGTACATATTTATAATGGTGCGTCACATTTATCATCTGGTGCAAATGTAGTTGCGGGAACATGGTATGCCTTTGCATGGACAAGAACTGGCGGAACATCTTATATCTTTATCGATGGCGTAGATGTAGGACAATTTGCCGATTCAGTCGATTATACAAATGGTAACAATGTTGTCAGAATTGGTGATAACATTGATAGCATCGCCGCCACAAATGGTGCCCATACTGGTTGGATTGATGAATTTCGTGTCACAAAAGATGTTGCAAGATATACCAGTAACTACACTATCGCGACCGAACAATTCCCCACCACACAAACCTAAAGAATAAATACTGTATGATATTTGGTGTTCTCTTACTTACTGTAGCTTTGATCATTTCTGGATCAGCAGCATACTATTCCATTCTCGGCTTAACTGCTATATTCGCAGCCAAGGCCCTAGCTATTGCTATTCTTGGTTCCGCATTGGAACTTGGTAAAGTTGTCACGACGATATGGCTACACATGTATTGGCATCGAGCACCGAAGATCGCCAGAGCATACCTTACAACCGCAGTCATCGTTATCATGTTTATCACCAGTATGGGTGTATTCGGATATCTCTCAAAAGCTCACATAGAACAAACTTCTGCAACAGTTGAAGAAGTAGCAAAGATTGATCGGCTTGCTGAAACAATTGTCCGAGAAAAAGTGAAGATACAACGCTGGAACACCGAAATAGAACGATTAAACACTGGCGGCGGAACATCCCGTATTGATTCATTGGTTGTTCGGGAACGCCAACGCATCGAAGACGCCGAGGCCCGTATTCAGCCAAGCATTAATCGTGAAAAACAACAAATCGAATCCCTGAGAACTCAGGCAAATCTTGAGGTCGAGCAACAACAGACTCGCATGGCCCAAGCTAGAACCCGAGCAGAACGTGATATCAAGATCGCCGAGAACAAGATCGCCGAATTGAATAAAGACGTGGAAGCATACACTAAAGGTGGTATTCAACGCGGAGCATTCAGCGACACCGATCTAGTGGCCAAAGGTGCAGAATTGCGTCAGCAACAACAGCCAGAACGTAAAGTCCTGAACAATCAAATGGATCGCGCCAAGAAGGCCGAGCTTGGTGTAGCCGCATCAGCACAGCGTGAAATTCGTAATATCAATAAACGACTACGCGATGATATCGGTGTTGTTCAGTCTGGTATTACCAAGATCAGAGAAACAATCGCTCCTATCATCAAGGAAGCTAACACGAATATCAGCAAATACAATGCGTCCGCTGGAACAACCAATGACAATGTTGATAATAAGATCGTATCGTTCGAGGACAAAATCAATACCGCCACTGCCCAGATCGATGACTTGAACGAAGAGAAGTTCATCATTGAATCCAGACACAGAAAGCTTGAGGCCGAAGTTGGTCCAATCAAATACATCGCCGATCTAGTGTATGGAGAAGATGCGAATCGGTCTACATTAGAAGCTGCAGTGAGTTGGGTGATCATTGTCATTGTTGCTGTATTTGACCCATTCGCTATCGTGTTGCTCCTTGGTGCTACCATGACGTTTAAATGGGCGATAGAAGACAGGCTTGCAAAACGCAAGGAAGAAGAAGAGCACGAAGAACAAGAATACAAGCACAAATTAGATGATATTCATATGATTGAAGCTGATCGTGACTCTTACAAATCACAGTTGAAAGATGCCGAGTCCGCATTAGTAGAACTGGATGACGAGAATACAACCTTACGTTCGCGTGAGCCTGAATACATTGAGGTCGAGATTCCGGTTGAGATCGAAATCCCTGTCGAAATCATCAAAGAGATCACCATTGAAATCCCTGTAGAAGATCGTGAAAAGATCACAGAGATGCAACGCCATCATGATGATGCCATTGAGAAATTCAAGGATACTATTATCGGTTTAGAAGCAGATGATGAAGTGAAGCTTGAAATGGTTCGCACAATGCAAGATCGTCATGAGCTTAAAGCTGATCGCATTATCGAGTTAGAGAATGAGCTTGTGGGTGTTCGCGATGATTTGGCCGAAGAACGTAGTCTATCCGATAGTAGTGCCGACATGATCGAAGAATTGGATAATAAGTTAGCTGAACTTGAAGCAACCATCGACCAAGATTCAAAAAAAAACTTGAATTAATAGCCGAAATAGAGTATCTTAAGAGTTTACCGCCTGAAACCGTAGAGGTTCCCGTTGAGAAAATCGTTGAGGTTGAGGTCATCCGAACCGTGGAAACATTATCACCCCCAATCATTGAATATGTTGAAGTACCCGTCGAAGTTGAAGTACCCGTCGAAGTTGAAGTTCCGGTGGAAGTTATCAAAGAAGTCGAAGTGGAAACAATTGTCGAGAAGGTACTGGAGGTACCAGTTGATAGGATTGTAGAGGTAGAAGTTGAGAAAATCGTTGAAAAAATTGTCGAGATCGAAGTTCAGGGGCCAGACCGTATCGTTGAGCGGATTGTCAACCACAATGTTGAGGTACCAGTTGACAAGATAGTAGAGGTAGAAGTTGAGAAAATCGTTGAAGTTGAAGTTGAAGTTGAGGTCATACGACACGTGGAAGTACCGGTCGAGGTCACCAAGTTCGTTGACGTGGAAGTACCGGTCGAAGTTATCAAAGAAGTCGAAGTGGAAAAGATTGTCACCGTTGAAGTTCCAGTCGAAGTCATCGTGGAACGAGATAAAGAAGTTGTTGTCGATAGGATTGTCGAAGTCGAAAAGATCGTGGAGAAGATCGTAGAGGTAGAAGTTGAAAAAGTTGTCGAAGTCGAGAAAATTGTCGAAAAGATCGTGGAGGTCGAACTTCCCGTTACCGAATACATTGAAGTTAAGGTACCAGTCGAGGTTATCAAAGAAATCGAAGTGGAGAAGCGTGTCGAAGTCCCTGTTGAAAAGGAAGTATTCGTTGAGCGTATCGTTGAGCGAGTGGTTGAGACGCCCGTAGAAGTTATCAAAGAAGTCGAGAAGATCATTGAAATCGAAAACAATGACAAGATCAATGAGATGAACCACGAAGTTGTGCGCCTTCAAAAAGAGATACTGAAGCGTGATAAAGCTATCGAAAGCCTGAATAACAAATATGAACTGGTCGAAAAGAAACCACGTGTCCCGAGCATTAACCCTATCCCAATAGTCGCCGATCATGATCGCCGCGAGGATGGAGCAGTAGATTTCGGGACAGCATTCCCCAATAACCCACGCAAAGATGATATGTACGTCCGTGTGGATCAAATGCCCAATAAACTGTATCGTTTCAGTGGTCAGAAATGGGTAGAAGAAAGAAATGATGAAGAAGTTCAAGAAGAAGTGACGAATTTGATTGACGACCTACGTGCTGGTAGTGTACAGTTAGATGATCTATCAGATGAACAAAAAGACCAAATCAGGAAAGCATTGTCACGTGAAAACGTCCTTGGAAAATAAAACAGTAGTTTCAGACGAAGTTTTGATTAAAATGATCAAAGGGAAAGGCGACTGTCTGTCTTGTAAACATCGAGAAATATTTAACGCTTGTACAGAACTGGCCCGAGGCAATATCAGAGAGCAAGACGTTTCATATCGAGCGAAGTGCGACAACGGGTCAGAATTTTGCGCAATTGATACACATTGGGGTCATTACACTTTCTTGCCACCTAGCCGACTAGTGACAGATTGCACTCATTGGAAGTATGATTACAATGGATAAATCACAGTACACCGATGAAGAATTGGTGATCGCAATCAAGAATGCACATCGCACAAAGGATTGTGACTCGTGTGCCTTCAGAAATCATTCACCGGGATTTTACAGGGATATCAATGCGGGTGACGAGTTGATAGGATATAGTATCTGTCATAAATTTCCCCATGCGGCCACGTATGTAGTTAATTGCATGGACAATAAATACGAATATCATGAATGGAACTGAAGTTAAATGCCTATGCATCAACTGTTGCAAAGAACGCCACGATAACAGTGTAGCAACAACACTGCTAGAACAAATGCGCGGCGATCTGAGTAATTTCAGATATGCCTGTGAAATATGCGGGAACAAACGTTGCCCACATCATACCGATCATAACTTGCCGTGCACCGATAGCAACTTATCAGGACAAAAAGGAAGTATCTATGAATGAACAAGAATCGATAGTAATAACACCACCGGACATATTGTATGTGAACAAACCGAGCATCTTAATGGTGGATGTGGAAGAGTTCTGGCTCACTAAAATCTCGGACTTTCTCAGTACCGCTAAACTCACGTACGCATTACATTTGTATGGCCACCACGATTCGAACACTGATTGGTTACTCCAACAGGCGGCAGCATCTGACCTAATCATATTGAATATGGATTTATACTGGTCACAAGAGCAACCAATTACGGGCGTGTTCAAGGGATATATGTTATCGATGGAGAAGACTTCATGGTACGGCAACGTTGATAATTGGATGCCGATCAATCAAAATCGAATGAATGATCCATTAGAGATATTTGTGCGAAAAGAAGTTGACAACGGTAACTCAGATGTCATATAATGGTACCTTAGTTACAGTAAAGAGGAACACATGGCACTAAGATATCAACAAGGCGACACACGACCACGCGGCTTATCCGTCATTGTACGGAACGGCGACATCAGTAAAGCGATTCGTAAGTTCAAGAAAAAAGTACAGCTTGACGGTATTCTCATGGAATACAGGGACAAGCAGTTCTACGAGAAACCTACGACCATTCGTAAGCGCAAAAAGGCTATGGCGAAGAAACGCTGGGCCAAGAAGTTGCGTGAAATCCGAAAAGACATGTAATGACTAACACACAAGCAATCAGCATATTTCTTGTATTAGGCGTAGCAATCGTGATTGGCGAATACATCGTGATCACCCACTATGTGCCTATTATTGCCGGTGAAGCTATCAGTGCATTTTTTAATGCGTTGAGTTAAACGTATAAATACAATACAGAATTCGTGTACTGCGGAATGATCCGGGTACACAAATACAGGCACTGCCAATAATGGGGTGCCGACCAAACTTGCTTAGATTTTTTAACAAGGAGTTAATATTATGCCAAGAAACGACAGACGACCGCGCACTTTGCGCACGAGAGACCTTCCACAATTTATGAATTCATTTAACCAACACGGTGTTGGGTTTGAATCCATGGTGGAAAAGATGCTAGGACAAGCAGATAATGCATCCAGCTACCCACCCTACAACATCATCAAACAAAATGACAACAAGTTCACCATTGAACTGGCAATTGCTGGGTTTGATATGGACGAAATTGACATCACATTGGACCGCAACACACTCGTTGTTGAGGGAAAATCGCGTGATGATCGGACAGAAACCGATACTGAGTACCTGCATCGTGGAATTAGCACCCGCTCTTTCAGCAGATCATGGGATTTGGCCGAGCATATCAAGGTAAATGATGCTCAATCACGGAATGGGCTATTGCTTATCACCCTAGAGCGTGAAATTCCAGAAGAATTTCTGCCTCGCAAAATCGAGATCACGTCTGTAGATTAATAAATACCTACGAGCGTACAAGGGGTAACATACGTGTTGCCCCTTTTCGCGTTTTGATAGGATCAGATATGAAAGTCGGAAATAGTGCTTTGTTTAAATGGTGGGTACAGGTCGTGCTCACAGGATTTTTTACCCTAGTGGTATATCAATTCGGGGGATTTGAGTTCTTATGGGTATCGGATCAGACAAAACTAAGTTTCCTTATCCTCGCATTGTTCGTAGGAACTACTGTAACCACCGGGTATTTGAGTAAAATCAAGCCACGGTGTCAGCCAGATATTGTTGATCATCCAGAAAACATCAAAGTATTCACACAGTTCAACAATTATTGCTGGTTCGTTGCCGAGAAGATGACCTCATTGGGCATGATTGGCACGGTTACTGGGTTCTTGATTATGCTGGGGTCCGCGTTCCTGAACTTGGATGTAACAGACAAAGTAGGCATGACAGCGGTTATTGGTGAAATGGCAGTTGGTATGAGCACGGCATTGACGACAACATTGGTCGGATTGGTATGTTCGGTATTGGCGCAAGCACAATTGGTTGTGCTGGAAAACGACGATGCAAAATAAACGGTTCGTAAGTTCTATCGGATTTGTTGATTTGTTATTCAACCTATTGATAGGGTTTGTGTTTCTGTTTGTGTTGGCGTTCATTCTGATTAATCCACCCACGAAGAAGGATGACACCGAAGAGAAAGCAGAATACTTGATCATCATGTCATGGCCTGATGGCGATAAGAACGACATCGATACGTGGACGAAATGTGCGACATCTGGATTTGTGAGTTTCCGGAAGAAAGACAACGGGCATATGCACTTGGATCGCGATGATCGCGGACAGCAAAACGACAAGGTGAACATCAATGGAATTGTTACCGAGTCTGTATTGAACCGTGAAGTCACCAGTTTACGCAGCAAGTTGCCATGTAAATACATTGTGAACATTCATTTGTATAATCGCAAAGATCAGAAAACCACCCCTGTTCCGATACACGTTGAGTTGGTTCAGATCAATCCATACAAAGTGGTGGCAACCACCGACATGAATTTGGTATTGACCGGCCAAGAACAGACCGCGTTTCAATTCGAAATAAACGAAGAGGGCAATCTAGTGAACCTGAACAGAGATCAAAAAACATTCATTTCATCATCTGCGGCAGGGGCAGTACCCCCACATCCGGATCAGAGGGGAATGCAATAATGGAATTTTTCGTATCATCGACCGGTGTATTAGTAGCTCTGTGGTCCGCACTCACTGTGGTATTGTTGTTGATCTTGTATAAGTCTAATATTCGGTTCGGTGCAAAAATGTTAATGGTTCCCTTGACATTCTTCATGTTGTACTATACTATAGCAGGAACGGTTGATCTTCTAGGCAAACCATATCACGGAATGCCCGAAGGCGAGTTCATGATAGTGGCGCATAGAGTTATTGCCGAAAAAGGCGACGATGTGACTATTGTGCTATGGACTCAGATAAAACGAGAGCACCGGTTATGGCAATTTGTAACTGATAAGGAAACTGCCAAGAAGCTGAGACAGGCCAAGAAACGACGCAAAGGAACGGGTATCCCACAGATGGGTAACTTCAGACCAAAGAAGAAAAAAGGCGATAAGAAACCAGCGGAAATATCAACCTCACCTTGGAAAGATTTCCAAGTGTATGATTTTCCATTCCAAGAATTGATGCCGAAAGAACCCTTGAACTAACAATGAGTGATAAAATGACAACAGATACCATTGAAAAAACCAAAACAATCACCAAAGTCAAGGTGGCGCTACCAAGTATGTTCAGCGTGATCTACATGAACGATGAACAAACATCGTTTGAGTTCGTCATTGAATCATTGGTTGGTGTATTGAATTACACATATGATCGCGCCGAGGATAAAGCGGTAGAAATCCATGAAAATGGTTCAGCCGTTGTTGCGTCCTTTGTGTATGAGATCGCAGAACAGAAGCGTACTGAGATCATGGTCGCCGCCAGACAGGCAGAATTTCCACTTGAGGTCAAAGTCGAAGAAGAATGACCGATACCGAAACAAAGGTGTTTCTTTCAAATTATGGAGACGAACCTAATCCACATTGGGAGTATCCACCCCCATCGCAAGAGCACATGGTATATGAGTATGACGGATGTATAACGGACATCGAGTATGGCGAAGAAGACCCCGATACCGGAGATTTTGAAATCCTTGGCATGTATGCGGACGTTGTTTTAGTTGGATCACCTGATCTAACATTCGGGCTGGCGAATCCGGAATGGTACGAGATGCGTGAGATGTATTTAGAAGACGCACAAATTCCCATCGAAGAATATGGGAACTGCCGCGAAGGAACATACTTTAGGCTCCGAACTTTCTATTTCACAAATGATCTCGAATTCATCACGTTCAAACAAACATGGTCATAAGAACAACTTGACGAAGCCAAACAAGAGGCGCACGACCTATGGTCAAAACTAACATGCACTTAGAGCGAATACCGCATCTATCGTTCACCAAGAAAGATTTCAAGATCGATTGGTTCAGTGGTACCGGCGCAGGTGGGCAGCATCGCAACAAACATCAGAACTGTTGCAGGATCACCCATATCGAATCTGGCATGATGGAAACCGGTCAGAATTTCCGTGAACGATCCCGTAATCAAAAAGAGGCGTTCACAAAACTTGCACATCGGGTAGTAAACCTGTATAATCAAAAAGAGTCGCGTAAACGTTACGAATCTGATGAAACCATTCGAACCTATCATGAGCCTCGTAACATTGTCAAAGATCATGCAAGTGGTGAAACAATCCAATACAGTGATTTAGACAAAGAGTTTGAACAAATGGTGAATGCGCGTTTAGGCGTAAAGCAAAGGGAAGAAGATGTATAGTTTTCAGTTTTTAACAGAGCTTCGGGAGATGTGCGAGTTCGCAACAAATGACGCGGATGCTGCAATCATGACCATGCAATCTGATCCTACGGTAATTGAAGTTTGTATCGCAAGCCTTGATAAAAAATCACGGGCAATGCTGTATAAGCGTGAAGGCGAACGCTTGCTGGAAGACGCCAATATCGGCGAAGCCCAAGTATCTTCCCTGCAAGAAATGGTTCAGAAATGTGACAAAATCATAGGGAAGCTAAATTGATGGAACAATTCAAACAAGGTCTAGCCACGTTGATCGCTATTGCAACCATTGCATGTTGTATTGCTGCAGTGGCAACTTTGGTGTATTATTGGTGGAAACCAATAATGATAATTCTCGGCGTATGTCTGGCTATTGGTGCTGTTTCCGAAACTATTAAGTGGGCATTCAATAGGGTTGATTTCAAAATACAAGAACCCGACACAAAAGGAGAACAAGAATGAAGAAATATATAGCATGGGTGGTTCTGTTCGCGTGTCTCGCAGCAGTTACCGTAGCGTTTGGACCAATCTGGCGAGTAATGATCATCCCGATTATCATCGCAGGTTTTGCATATTTGCTGCTACAAGGAATCTTGTGGGCATTGAAGATAATCCGCGAGTCCAAGAATAATGATCGGATAGGTTAATGATTACTCGTAGGGGATTTTTAAAAGGTCTTGTAGCATCCACTGTATTAGCCATTCCCAGCGTATCACTGTTGATTAAACCAGATTGGTATGAGGTTGAAGAATCATTCTTTGCTAATCAATCATGGAAAACACCGGATCGCAATGACGGGGCGTTTTTCTCAAACCGGCCAAATGGCACTTCCTTTAATAATCATATGATATTTTCATTGCGAACACAATATATCCGCAACGAGAATTTCGACACCCTACACAACGTAGGGGCTACTACTTCTCCCGGCCAATTGAACAGTTCTATTCTGAATGATATCGTTGGTCCGGACGGTAAAAACTGTACTCCAGTCAAATCGCTAGGCCATGCCGAATATCATTTTCTGCATAATGTTTGCAAGAACGCGCCATCGCGTGATATCTATGATCCTACCGTGATTGAAGACATAAAACTAACCGAAGGGCGTTATTTGCACGGCGGTAAAAGATTGGGTCCAATGATCGTTCGTATGGGTAACAAAATTGCACAAAAGACCCGGCGTGGCGCAGGTAATGTATTGGTGTATCATCCATCTAACGAGGATTTGATTAAGGGTGGTACACTCGGTTCTTTCTCAAGGCCCGTTAACATGAGGATGCACCCCACTAAGAATTGTCCAAAAGATAAGCTGGTGTGTCTGTATAAAGGCTTCAGTGAGGTCGATTCGGGTTTTATTTTTGCCGGTGGTAAAGATGGTGGGGAACATTATCTTTGGGAAATGCCCGAACATGAAAAATCATTGAATGTTGGTCTTGATTACGTACAGGTGCTGCCACTACAAAACATCTAAATACTGCATGGATAGTATTGGTATTTTTGAGTTGTTAATGGCGTTTGCCGGTTTGATGTTTACAGGGATTGGCTCCCTAGTAGCCGTTGTAGTGGGTATTCTTAGGCATGTGTCGAGTAAGCATGACCAGCTTGTGTCATTGATCGATGAACAGGCAGAACGTGGCAAAACGTCGAATTTGAGACTGTATCAACGGGTAGATACAATGACAGAAGAAGTACACGCCATCGATAAACGGGTGGTGAAAACAGAAACAATTCTTGAAGAACGAACGGAAAAAACAGATGACCGATAAGACCGACGAAGAGATCACACAAGAGATTAATGACCTATTAGAAATTCACGTTGCACCTATGGTGGCCCAACACGGCGGCTCAGTCACCCTTGAATCATATAAAGATGGCGTGGCTACCATGTTCATGTCAGGCGCGTGTGCCGGGTGTGCTAGTTCTAACGCCACAATCAAATACGGCGTCCAAAACATGTTGACTCATTTCATTCCAGAAGTTCAACTTGTGGAAAGTATTGAAGATCAAGACTCTGGCGTTCAACCTTATTATCCTACGGGAATGTAATCATGAATATCATTTGGGGCAACCACGAATTAGCAAGTATCGAAGACAAATACACGGTGCTTGAACTCGATACCTTTTTGTTAGAGACCGAAGATACCATCACGGCATACTGTGTGTTGTCAGAAATCCCAGCACCAACTCTGATCAATCTAGATCACTACAAGCAAATGCATGACAAACTATTAGAGAACTATCGGGACAAACAGTTCGAGTTTGTTGCACAGATGGCAGAACAGTTGGAGATCAGGTTCGGGGAAGACATGCGCGAATACTATCAGGTGATGAAAACACGCGCCGAAGAATTACAGGCATCTGGTGTTCCGGATGACTGGAAAGGTTATTTCGTTTCAGCTACCCAAACCACCGTTTGACATCAGGAGTTCTCGGTGGTAAAGTACGGACTATGGCGAAGACATCATACCACTCTTATTATTGGGTTTAGAAAAGGCGGGTGGCAATTTTTTCGTAATCCCTTGAATCGAGTACTGTTCAACACCAGAGAAGAAGGCGAACGTTTTATTGAAACTGTAGTGGCCAGAGAAATTGGAAGACAATTCGTGCATCAATTCAGCGTCAAGCAATACATCCCGAAGAAAGACAAACATGCAAAAGTTCGTAATCAAATACGCCACTGACCCAAAGACGCAGCCGAATTGCAAATGGGAATACGTGACCAAACCATACGATAAAGATGATCGTTATGATCAGTTGTATGTGTTCAAGAATCGGGTTCACGCAGAACGATACATGAAAGATCGAATGACAACATGGGCACATCATATCAAAATTGTTCCGGTCACATCGGTTGATAATTGGCAGTATCGTAGCAAAGATCGCAGCACGTATGTGCGTTAGATATTATATCGTCACGTATACCACAACTGGCCAACGTGAGGGATGGTTTGCAAAACGTATCAGTTACACACATGATTACGGCAAGAACACATCGCCGTTGTTATTTGATACCCGCAAGCAAGCAGAAGAGCATTTGCGCGGTAAAAGTTTTTGGCGATCAACAATGAGTAAATCAATGTATCGAGTTGAACAATATATTGAGAAGAACCTGTATAAGATATGGAAATGATATGGTGAAGTACGGAGTTTGGATAATACTGAATCATGGCCCCGACAGCCGCAGCCGGTATTGGGAAGGTTGGCTCAATCACGGCGGTAGCTGGGAGGAACCACCCTTGTTATTCAAAACGAGAAAAGAAGCAGAGCAAAAGGGGTGGGGTAATACACCATGCGTAGTCAAGCAATACATACCGAAGAATGAACATGATTAAAATATCACTTGACAGTGTTTGCTAAATACATTACAATGATCAAAATATAGTAAGGGTCTTTAGCTCAGATGGTAGAGCATCTCGTTTATGTGAGACTTCCATAAAGTCTCCGGAGTTCATCGAACTCTGCATTGGGGAACCAAGAAGGGAAATCTTTGAGGTTCAAATGACACCGAGAATGTCGGCGGTTCGATCCCGTCAAGACCCACCACTCTTTAGAAAGCGATCATATGTTACTCATAGCTTTAATAATTGCAATGTCGATCCAATTTATTTGTATCTACATCATGTATAACACCATCAATAAAGCGTACTATGTTATCGAAGAACTTGAAAAAGAGTTAGAATACTACAAAAACCTAGCACCAAAAGGATTTGAATCATGAAAGCATGGCTTGAGCGTTGCTATATGAATGCCACATGTTCTACGTGGAAGGGCCTAATCGTAGGCACTGTCGTCGTCGCTCTGGCGGTAGCTTTGGTTGTCGGATTCGGGTTTGGCATTTATGCTATGGCTGGGAAAGAACTATTCGGAAATATTGCGGCAGGGTTCGGCATTTTACTATTTGTGTCGGCCTTTGGATTTGCGTGTTGGGATGCTTTCAGAGACACCAAGGAAGAGCATCAACGTCGCATTGATCGAATTAACGCAGGTGAGCCAGAAAATCCGGTATATTATAGACTCGACACAACTAATCTTTCAGAAGAGATGCAGCACATCGCCTGTCTTGTCGGCTCCTATGATGGAAACGTGACCATTCACTCGAAGCGGTATGACGCAATGCCAGCGAACATTCAAAAGCACTACTATATTTACGAGGAAGAAACAGAATGAAACTCATATTCTTAGGCGCAGGTTCGGCCTTTACGCTAGAGCCAAATAACTATCAATCCAATATGATCATCGAAGCGGACAACGGCAAACGTCTGTTGATTGATTGTGGAACTGATATCAGGTTCTCACTGCGAGATCAGGGGATCGAACTGGATACCATTGATGCTGTGTACGTCAGTCACCAACACGCCGATCATGTTGGCGGAATGGAATACTTGATGTTCAGTACGTATTTCAATCCTACGCTAAAGCGCCCTACGTTGTTTGTGAATGAAAATCTTGCACCCGATCTATGGACTCATACCTTGTCTGGTGGCGCAGGATCAATTCAAACCAAAATCACATCGTTGGATGATTACTTTGTTGTCGAAGCTATCGAGAAGAACGGATCATTCCTGTGGGAAGGCGTGTCATTTACGTTGGTTCAAGTTGTTCATTATATGGATGGGTTTGACATCGTACCTTCGTATGGATTGATGTTCACCGTGAATGAAGTTTCGTATTTCATTACAACCGACACCCAATTCAATCCGAACCAGATCAGAGATTTCTACAACATGTCTGACATAATTTTTCAGGACAGTGAAACCTCTCCGTTCCCATCTGGCGTACATGCTCACTACAATGAACTGGTGACACTGGACGAAGAAACCAAAGCCAAAATGTGGCTATATCATTATCAACCCGGCGACAAAGCTGATTGTATTCAGGATGGGTTCCGTGGTTGGGTTGTGAAAGGCCAGACCTTTGAGCTATAATACAGCTTCATTGGTGGGGCTGGCACTGGTATTCGGCGTTGCCATGGTATTCGGCATGGTGCTATATTCCGGATATTCTGCCCACAATGCCCTAATAAATGAGCGCACCGATTGCCTTATTCATGCGCACGAGTCAACATTGAATGCAAATTCGGGCATTCAGGACCAATTATACGTGAATGCGAAAAACCGATGCTATCGAATTTACAATTACGCCAGTAGAAAGTTGAAACGTGATGGTTGATTTATGCAAATTTTGCGGTGATGTTGAATCGGAATGTACCGATCTCGAAGATGCCGAACGGTGTGAAATGTTCCAGTCAACCGACGAACGCCACCAGAAGATCATTCGGGAAGCGTCGTCTCGTATTGATCCATTCCATTCGCATGAGGCGCTTGACCGCACCGCCAATGCTGTTGCAATTCTGGACGTGATGTTGACAGGTCATAGCGGATTCACACCCGAAGAGCAAGTTCAGGCTCAGAAGGCCATTTTGATTTTATCTGATCTTTATCAAACAATTGGAGCGAGAGTATTATGAACACCGTGAATAAAGTACAGGTAGACCCTGCGAACACACCCACACCAATAAATCCATCAGTTCGCAGAGCATGGAACTATCCCAACCTTATGGCTAGAGATTGGTTTGAGCAAGAGGTATCTTGGGGCAAAGGTCCAAAGGAACCTGTTAAGCCAATGACAACATCATGGGCTGTTTCGATCCTTATTATCAGCGTCGTGCTGTATACCTTATTTGTTGTGATGACATAATGGGGCATTATGATGATCAGTATGATCATGCCGCCAGCGCCGAAATGAAACGTAGGCGAGTTCGTCAGCGTGAGGTTATCAGTGAAGTAAATTCTTCGCTGTTGCGTATTGAACGCGCACTTTATGGTTCCAATTCAGACGAAACGATACCATTCAAAACTGCTTACAAAGAGTTCCATAAAGCGTTTGTGTATTGGAAATACGAGAACAACTTTTTATCAGATGTAGAGAATGATGAAGACGATGATGAATCTATCACATAAGCCATACAACATCACCAACTTGCTCCCATTGATGGACCTGAACAACGGGCCATGGATCGCTGGCGGTGCCGCATTGAACTTCCATCAGGATGGTAACTTCTTGAATGCGAATGATGTGGACATCTACTTCGCCAACAAAGCGCAATACCAAGAATTCAAGCAAACCCTGTATGATTGCGGCGCAACCGACAACCATCAGCAACGACAAGGCAATGATTATGGCCACGGCGCACTGTGCTGGTTGAATTATATTGGATACGTATTGAATTGTGTTGGCTTCCGTTCAGAGGAAACCGCAATTGATTGTATCAATAGTTTCGATATCACGGTATGTCAATTCGCCACCGATGGGAAGCAGGTTATTCATACTCCGGAAGCAATTGCCGATTTGGAAACAGGTACATTACATTTCATCGACGTGAATAAGTCCATCGCCGATCATGGATGGGATAATGTCGAGCGGCGTATCAAAAAGTACATCAAAAAAGGGTTTCTGCCGGATAGCGAAGTCACTATCAAGTTAATGCTGGGTAAGAAAAACCATGATGAGAAATTCCGTATAACCTAAATACTGTATGATAAAAGAACAACAAGAGTATAATAAAAACCTAATAGAACTACACGAATTTCCAGACGGATACTATGTACAGGGTGGGCGTTTCAAGCTCACATGGAGTATTCATTTCGATCTGGATGAAAAAGATCACGCATACTACTTGTATGGCGCTAAATGCGCACAGCTTTCTCGATAAATACTCTGTAATGGAGAAGTTTTAATGAGTACAGTTGGTAAGAGGCAGGAATACTTTGATTTCGTTTGTGGATATGCCTCACAGAGTAGTAAGTTTAAAGACGTAGCAATACGCAAAGCAGAAATCTTCGAAGATATTTTGATTGATCGTTCAACGCCCATTCTAAGCGTGGGTATGGGCGTAGTCGCGTTAGGATTGGCCCTGAAGGGCTATGACATCGCGGTATGTCAGGGTACGGCAGAATCTGCCAGAATATCCACTGATCTCGGGGTTAATATCACATATCTGGATGATCCGATTGGAACTCCCTCGTTGAAATACGACACCGTTATTGCGGCAGATGAATTCACCACGTATGCTGATACCGAAGCACATCAATTAGAAATAATTGAACAGTTGTGCCGGATGTCTTCTCGTCAATTGATCACGACAGTGAAAGATTACAAGAATATGTCATCTCATCGACGTAATTTCGAGGAACCATTTATGTTTCTGACCGATGATAACGAAAGTATGTTGTTCATGGATCAATATATGTGGGATCGTAAAGATCGTCAGCATTGGGATCATCATTTCTATGCCATCAAAGATCATTCGAATTTGGAAACAATTGGGCCAATCTCTAGACGTACAATGTACTTCAAACAGTTGGCTAAGTTCACGTCTGATATGGGTGGGAAAAATTTCACTGTGCATAAAGAACAGCTATATAAGAGTGTATTCAAGAAGACGTTCGAGCACGTGATCAGCGTCCAATTTTAAGGAGTTCAACGATGAATGTTAAAGATGGTATCGCACGGGTTAAAGTAACTCGAACAGCATACAATGAAATGCACAAGATAGGCATTAATGTTTTAGGCGAGATGGCCAAAGCAATCGATGAAGAAATTCGGTTAGAAGAAAAGTTAGGCATCTTGGATGAACCAGTGAATGGCCTTCATATAGATATTACCGACGACTAATGACCGACACTGTACAAACAATGGTCGAAGGACTGATTGACGAGAAGGTTGAACAACTCGTTAGCACTACAATTAGACGTAAACTCGATCAACTCGATCTCCATGAGGTTATTCGCCCTGTGATCGAAGCCGCATTCAAAGACAAGATGACAAAGATCAGCTTCCCTGATCACAGTATCCCGTTCAATGCCATCGATTTCGACAACCACTTCATGTCGAAAATCGTTCAGAAAGATCATATCACAGATTTCCGCTCAGTCGGTATCAATGATCAAGCATCTGGAACTATTGTAACCATCATGGACAAAGCTACCGTGTTTGAAAACAATCTGGTAGCACAACAAGGCAGATATGAACAAGACTTAATCGTGAAGGGTGACTTAGCCCTGCATGGCGACATCAATACCGATTCAAAGTTCTACCAATCAGTCAAGGGAAACGTCCGGACCCAAGTTCAAGAACTATTGGGTGATCAGAAATCTGATATCGATGCGTACTTGTCGGATACCGGAGTTCAATCAAGCGATGTGAAAGTCGGAGATGTTCCGTTAGTGGTAGACAACAACACATTGTCTCCAAGAATCACACAGAGCAACATCAGATCAGTTGGTAACCTACATGAACTCCAAACATCAGGCGAAACCTTATTAAGTGATGTCTTGTATATCACACCATCAGGAAGAGTTGGCGTAAACACCGATGAACCATCAGCGGCATTGTCTGTTTGGGATGAAGAGACCGAAGTGGTGATGAAAAAGTTCAAACAACAAGTTGGATACATCGGAACTATTCGTAAATCTGGTTTGGTGATCGGTGTGAACAATAAACGCGCTATCGAGATCAAAGATGATGGCACTGTTAACATGGATGCGATTATCTTGGGCGGAATTCGCCTTAGTGTTGACACCAAAGTCCCATCAACGTCTGGAACCAAGGGCGATATCGTGTTCAACAAGAAAGCCGAGCATTGTGTTGGCTGGATTTGCCTTGGTGGTAATCGATGGGCTGACTTCGGTAAGTTTTAATGGGACAGCCGGTATTTGTAATTGGAAACGGTGAAAGTCGCAGAGATTACAATTGGTCAAACGTCCAACCACATCCCCGAGATCAAACATCTATTGCCAACCGTCCCAGCTTTCATGGCTGTAATTTAAGTTATCAAAATTCCCCCGCCGATTATGTGTTCGCTGCAGATTTACAAGTAGCGAAAATGGTTCGAGAGAATTTCGATCCCCATAAACTGTTTACCAGACCAGAACATCTGCTCGACAACAGCAATACGATTTACGCCTATGACTGGATTGAAAAACATTGTGACCAATACGAACGCGATCTTGAGCCACGGAATTGGGGAACCGGTCAACTTACCTTGATTCATACCGCATTAATTATGCAAATCGAGGAAATTTATATGGTAGGGTTCGATCTTTGGCCCCACGTCGAGTGTAAGAACAATATGTTTCAAGATGTCGAGCACAACGGTGTGCAGTTGTACAAACCAAACCCACCAGTTGATCCAAGATTATGGATCAGGCATTCCGAGATTATCTTTGCGTATTTTCCTAACACAACGTTCTGGCAAGTTCAACCAGACTCGTGGAAACCCCCACAAACATGGAAACAATACCCGAACTTCAAACAAATAGAGTTCGATAACATTAAACTGTTCAAATAGATTGACATCTTAGGGATATGTGGTACTATCTGATTGTAGAAAGAAACAAACAGGAGAGACCACATGGCCAAGATCATGTTTAAATGGGACAAGACCGACAGTCGCAACAAGATCGGGAAGGTCGTTTGGGCCAATGGCAAAGAGCGCACAGTAATAGGTTCTATTTCAAAGAATTCCCGTGAATATTCGACTGAACTGTACGTGGCAGTCAATGCCGATATCAATGTCTACGGCAATGCGAGTACTATCATCAAACAGCCTATCAGGAAAACTGGCCGTACAATGTGGGGCTTTTGCCTAGTGTTTGATAGCAAGGCCACACTGAAACTCAAATATAAAATCTTGGCAAAATATACGGCATACCTAAGTGAGCAGCTAAAATAGGTTGACGTATTTCACTTTTGGTGTATACTCAAAGAGTAGAAAGAAACAAACAAACAGGAGAGACCACATGGCCTACATGACCCAAGTCGAAAAGAAGCGGATCAAGATCGAGATCGACAAAAATCTGGAAGAAGCTGGCATGACTGGCCGCGTCAAGTATACCTTGGGCGTACGTCACGGTTCAGTACTGGTTGTGAACATCAAATCAAGCGACATCGACCTGATCGCCAACGCCAACGCACGTGAAGGCGTCAAGGCCATCAATCAAGGCACCGAATACGATGCCTTCAATCTCGCCACCCGTACCTACCTTCAAGTCAACGAGTTTTGGTATCAAGATCATTTCACTGGTGCCGCCAAGCGGATGTTAGCGGCCATCATCGACGGTGCCAACGATGGAAATCACAACAACAGCGACATCCAGTCGGACTACTTCGATGTTGGGTGGTACCTGAATGTGAACATCGGTCAGTACGACAAGCCTTTTGTCGTTACCGAAAAGAAGGTCGCCAAGAAAAAGATCGTCAAGAAAGTTTCAAAGTTTGCAGTCGCCATCGGTGCCATCAAAGCCGAAATCGCCCGGATGGATGATTGTGCTTGGAGTGTTTCCAACGAAAACTACGACCAGTTCGCTGGTGAACTGGATGGTCTGCACTCTGCTCTGAAAATCTTGGAAGGGATCGAATAGTGAACACATACATGATTACTATTGACAATATCGTGCCAGTGTGCGATATTGTTGGTGCAATCAAGGTTCTTGGAATAGGTGAATTCCATGCCGCGATTGAACTGACAGAAGACCAACATAAACAGGTTCTGGCTGCAAACATTTACGCATGGGTTCCATTGAAGGGAGAACTCTCATGAAATCTATCAAAACAGTTGGTGATCTTGTGGAAGTCTTGAGTATTTACGACAAAGACCTTCCACTGGAAATCGAAGAAAGCGCACCACACGGCAAGCGATATGATATCGGAACAGATCATTGCATCGTTCATATGGTCAACAAATACATGGGGTGCCCCGACACTCTACGTATTCATCTGTTGACGGAAAGGGCGAAATAATGAATAAATTTCCATGGTGGGGTCACCTAATACATCTAGCAGCGATCAGTTTAATGTTGACCGCACTATATATTGATTGGGTGGCTGGTAGTTGTATGTTTATTGCAGCACTGGCAAATGTAACATTAGCAAAGTGTAAACGAAATGATTAAACTGATCGAATTAGGATACTCCGATGATTGAGAACATAATCATAACAATTATAGCTGTGTTCTTGACCGGCCTCGGCATGTATCTTCATGTCGAGAATCATAAAACTGCCCCAACTCCCTATGAGCATTGGCTGGCCGAAGATAAACAGAAATACCCACACCTTTACGAGGATGAAGATGACTGATCAATATCTGCTAGATTTGTTCCGTTACGGCAGATGTTGCGACACTTGTAAACATGCTGTTTCGTGTCAGTGGGAAGCAGATGAAGAACGTTATTACACACACACACACACACACACACACACACACAACAATGTTCAAATGTATAAACGCATATCGTACTCCTTTTAAATTATGGAAGATTAAAGATGACTGATTTCAATGCTGAACTCGAAAAAGTTATCGAACGATGGACCAATGCCGAAGAGATCAGACTTCGTGCTGGGGAAATCGATCCCGAGGAAATGAGAACTGTTCTCGCCGTTACCAGAGGATTCGCTTATGAACTGATAGGTGTTGGCGAAACTCTTCTAGAATATCAAGAAGTTTACGATGGCGACAGTGTTGTAGTTCCCAAATCCCAAGAACATGCTAATTCAATGATTATGGTCGCGAATGCGTACGGTAAAACGTTTACCTGAGACCCATCATTTCGCGCCAAAGAACAAAGGGATCAACCATCATAGGCTTAATATATCTGTCAAATTCTATCTTGGCAATAAGTTCCCGTGCTTCACGTGCTTGTTGCCGCAATGCTTTAATCTCATTGGATTCTAGTTTTTTTGATACCGAACCATTCGCACCCGTGCCACCACACGTAACATTGGTCAACAATCCCCCATCACATGATCTGCCCCATTTGGAAATCAGTTGTTTTTCCATAGCAAAAGCTTCATCGCGGTCATCGCTGGAAAATGGATACTCCACCCTATACATCTGATCATAATCGAGAATACGCAATATTTCACAACATTTGTCGATATTGATATTCTTGATCACTTCGTTATTTTTCAGTTTTCTAGCATACCGCTTGGCTTCTGTTAGATGTTCTGTTTCTCTTGGTTTGTGGCGAGTTCTTCCAGCATCTGCCCAGCCGACATAGAACGGTGATGCGGAATTTGGATTATATAGTTCGTATACGTAGTATTGCTTCATTGTGATTCCTTTCGTGTAAATACAATATGAGTGAGGTCATTCCTTTCGGTGACCGTGGGATGCTATAACATCCCCACTCATGTATTTAGCCAAATTAATAGCAAATCCGGCCAGCAGCAAAAGCGTGAAGCACTGCAACATTTCCGTAGTAAAATACTAAATAACTGTGTATAATACTTAAATGATGTAAGCAAGAAAGGGCAAATACAATGATCAAGAAACTAATACAAGCGTGGAAAGAACGTAAACTCGCTAAACAGAACTATCAAGACTATATGGCATACCTCCATTCTGAATATCCATGGATGTACAACCAACGCTGCCAATCCAATCCCGGATGCCAGCCATATGACCATAATGCGTTTCGCTGGTAATGTTTAAGAAACTATGGTGCATGGTAACAAAATACCAGCGTGAGCGTCAGCAGCGCATTGGTTACCAAAGATATCTCGAAATTGAATTCAGGAACGAGCCACATCTTCGTGCTCCTACGCACGTTGATCGGTACCCGTATTCATTGTTATCCGACAGGGGTAACGGTTGTGTTTAAGCGTCTATGCAAACGTCTGCTTAACGCAATAATCAAAGCTAGAACTGCGGAAGCAAGACGCCGTTCAGAACACTTTTTAGACTCATACAAAGGATTACTATAATGGGAACATACCAAGCACGAGTAGCAGTAAAGACAATGTTGGACACGTACAAGAATCTTTCAGATTTGACAGTAGCAACATTTGTCACCGACGAAGATGCAAAGGCAAAGCTTTTGGAAATTCGCGGCAACAACATCGCATTTGTCGAGAAGATGGCAAAGATCGGCGAAGAGCATTACTTGGGAATGCGCAAAGTCTTCGAAGAAAAATAATAACATACTACAATCAAACTAAATGTCGTCCCTTGTGGGCGGCATTTTTTTGTTGACATCATCGATGGTTCCTGTATAATGGTCGAAATGTAACTATGAAAGAAGAACTATGGCCACTATCAGCAACGAAATAGACGAACTACTTAAAAAGATCGACCGAGTAAACCACAACAAGGCCGGGTCGGAACGGGAATACATGTGGAGAGCATCCATTCAATACGGCGGCAGAATCATACTTGATCCACCAAAGACAAAGCCACGTAAAAAGTCTGTTCAACGCCTTCCATTGAAGCGGAACTTCCCACAATGGATGCGTGATATTCAAACTAACTTGGATGCTAAAAAGGATCAGTTCGTATACATCCCGCGTTCGGGGAAGTACGGCGAAACTTATGATAAAATCAAAACCACTGAACTTGCTGATACCAAACGAATGATGCATGACGGTGCGGCAAAGATGACTCGTAAAAACCTGAACGTAAATCAGGCTGGCCTTGCATTAGTTCTGAACGAGGATTCGGTGATTGTTGACACGGTTCCGGATCGGTCTGGCAATCAACTTCCAGATTTTGTTGACAACTTGATCAGCAAAGGTGATTACGTGTACCTGAAAGATGTCGGTCATAAACTGTGTTTGGTTGTCGAAATGCGTGATACATTGATTGTGGTTAAGGTTGTTACAGCCGGTGCAAAGAAAACTGCCAAAGGTTCGGGCGCAACGATGACTGTTAATGCAAAAGATTGCATTCGCATAAACGATGGTTTGGGAACTATGGCTATCTTGAAGAGGAAATAATTATGCTTGACGCTCCGGAACTTGTTGCCGAGGTAGGTACCATACGGAGACCTATCGGTCGATTGGAATGGGCTATGATGATTGTCTGGCCTGTTATCTTCTTTGGGACGATATGGTTCGCATGGTCTACCTTCAATGATCAAATTTGTCAATCTACATTCGATCAACTTGACGCAATGCATGAGTTGAACAACGCTGATCCTCAATACAATATAGATAACGCGATGCAGACTCGAATGAAGAAGATGGATGATTTCAGGTGTGATATACAAGAAGGAAAATATCATGAACATGTACAAGATTAAACGAGCACTCAATGAATACAAGTCATGGATTTGGGCATGTGCGCTACCCATTGCGGGATACGCGGCAGTCATGATCATCTTTGGATGAAGACGATTCTAGATCATCCGTGTTGCACGAAGGTGTTATCGTTTGTTATGTTCCTCCGAAAGGTCCACACGGTTAAATTCAAATCACCGAGTATATGGACTAATCCCCATAAGCATAATCCACGCAACCCCGGCAACACGTATGAGAACGGCGCAAGGCTTATGGATTTGGGAGTTGAGTACATCGCACTCAAGAATCCTGCATTGGTTAAGTTCTTCGAGCAAACAATCTTCAATACGTTTTATGTGTCACAAAAGGCAGACACTATCAAAATACATTTCACCAACAGCGAAGAAGCGACTGTGTTTCGATTGCATTTATCAGGACATCTAGTCAGGGATAGAGTTTACGAATGACCGTACATTTCACATCAGACACACATTTCGATCATAGTAAGGTGATTGAATATTGTGATCGTCCGTTCAAGGACCGTGATGATATGAATGAGGCATTGATCTCGAATTGGAACAGTGTTGTTGATCCAGATGACACGGTTTATCATTGTGGTGACTTTGCGTTCTCGAATCAGTCGAGAGCAAGTTGGTTCACGGCTCGATTGAATGGTAAAAAGCATTTGATCACTGGCAATCATGATCGCCGTATTCAGTATCATTCCGGTATGGGCTGGGAATCAGTTAACCCGTACCTTGAGGTCACCATAGAGAAGCAAAGCATTGTTCTGTTCCACTACGCCATGAGGGTCTGGAATCGCTCTCACTACGGCGCATGGCAGCTTTACGGGCACTCTCACGGCTCATTATCAGATGATCCGACAGCATTGAGTTTAGACGTTGGGGTAGATGTATGGAATTATCATCCTGTATCATTCGAAGACCTCAAACGGGCAATGAACAAGAAGACATGGAAGCCGAAAGATCATCATGGGAAGAAATCCTAGACAACCCGGTGTTATTACTCAAATCCACCTTTACTCTGATTGGAATGAGGTTGATGCCACTACCTGTAAGAATCGGATGCGAGAACTACCGGGTCTTTTGGGTGAGCCAGAATATTTTGCATGGAAGATCATGGGAGATTGTGGTAATATTGATTTGATATGCGCAATTCAAACCAAGAAGTATGCATTTTTTAAACGGAACAATGTCGAATTTTATCTGAGCAATAACAGAATACACTTCAAGGATCGGGATATGTACCATTGGTTTTGCTTGACCTTCAACAAATAAATACATTATGAAGAGATTATTTACCTTTGGATGCAGTTACACCAAATACACATGGCCCACATGGGCTACTTTTTTGGGACTGTATGGCGACTTCGATTTGTATGAAAATTGGGGCAAACCGGGTGCCGGAAATAGATACATTTTCGACTCACTGATGGAAGCCGATCTTCGCCATAATTTCACACCAGATGATGTTGTGATCGTTGAGTGGTCCAGCCATCAGAGGTTCGATTTTTATCACGAAATTGAGGGCGAATGGAAAACATGGGGAAGCATATTTAGTAATCCCGAAGTTGATCATCCATGGATTACGAAGTACTGGTCCATGGACGCAGCAGTGATGCACACTTTCAATTTCATTCATGCTTCACAAGAATTGCTGAACAATAAAACAACATGGCACATGTGCGCCATGGATGATCTTTTAGATTTCACATACCAAACCAATACCGATCTCCATGTGTTTGGAAAGGTATTGGACAGGTATCCAGATAATTGGTGTAATCAAATACGATGTTACGACTCCACCGCCGACGAAGAGTATCATCGCTGGGACGCCGAAATACCCGACACACATCCAACTCCAGAAATGCATCTGAAATGGCTGCAAGACGAATTGCCGAACTACAATCTTGATATAAAAGGGTGTCACGATTTGCTTGATGAATTCAAGGGGCTGATGGCATATGGTTTCGAAAATGGCATTGCACGTAAACAATCAGACGACCGAATGAACAATTTGGAACCACGGCCAAAACGTTTTTGACAACAGTGTGAGAATTTGTTATAATACAGTATGAAACAATTAATTAGAATACTAACGTGGCCATACCGAGAAATCAAGTATCGATTGAAAATCCGTGCCCTAAAGAAAAGAGACCCATATGTCTACTAACATTCTAGGACTATCATTCGGTCATCACGATGCTGCTTGTGCATTGATACAAGACGATACGGTTACGTTTGCAGCACATGCAGAGCGGTACAGTGGCAAGAAATTCGACAAATATCTCAACGATGGGATGCTTGAAGAAGCTTTAAGGGTTAGTGGTAGTGGCTTTGACAAGATTGCTTACTATGAGAGACCGTTGCTTAAGAAGGCAAGACAGCTTCTCTCAGGTGAGATATTCCATAACCATATGTCAACGGTATGGCCTAGTTCACATATTCGCTTATTCAAAGCAATCAATAACACTGTCAGCAATCCACCTATCTATTATTACACGCATCACAAATCGCATGCTGCCGCAGGGTTCCAAACATCTGGCTTCAATGAAGCATGTGTCGTTGTGGTTGATGCTATTGGTGAATTTGATTGCACAACTATATGGCATGCAAGATATCATAACGGCAGAGCATTGTACAAGAAACTGTATTCAGCCAAATACCCTAAATCGCTCGGGCTGTTGTATTCCGCATTCACTGAACGATGTGGTTTGAAGCCAATGGATGAAGAATACATCTTGATGGGCATGGCTGCATATGGTGGACCAAAATATGCACAAGATATTAGAGATGACTTCCTCGGTGCCAATCTACATCGTGGGATTGGTGATTGGAAACCTGAAGCTGACATAAATGATTTAGCAGCAAGTGTGCAATATGTCTTAGAAACAGAAATGATGGAAGTGTTTGCACTCGCTAAAAAGCTATCCGGATGCACCAACGTTGTATTCATGGGCGGTGTCGCATTGAATTGTGTATTGAACACCCGATTGGCCAACGCCAAGATATTTGATCGTATGTACATCATGCCTAATCCGGGTGATGCTGGGTCTGCATTGGGTGCCGCCGCACTGGCACATGGTGGAAAAATAACGGTACCTAGCACCTTCCTTGGAACTGATATCGAGGGAGATTATCCCGTTAAAGCGTTGTTGGATGAACTACTAAGGAACAAGATTGTTGGTGTCGCCAATGGTCGAGCCGAATATGGTCCACGTGCTTTGGGCAATCGTTCATTGCTGGCTGATCCCCGAGGTCCAGAGATCAAGGACAAGGTAAACGAGATCAAACGTAGACAACAATTCCGACCATTTGCGCCAGTGATTTTGGAAGAGCATCTGACGGATTATTTCTATGTTCCGTCTGGTATTCATAAATCGACATGGATGCAATACACAATGCCATGCAAACGACCAATGGATTTCCCTGCTATTATTCACAAAGATGGTACCTCAAGAGTTCAAACTGTTGGCAAAGATGACAATTCGGGGTTACGTAAACTGTTGGAACAATGGTATCAAGCGACTGGATGTCCGATGTTGTTGAATACATCCTTGAACATTCGCGGCATGCCGATGGTTAACGATGAGCATGATGCTCAAGAATTCGAAGTAGAATACGGAGTTAAAGTATGCCTCAAGACATGAGAATGCGCACAGTTATTAAACACACCAAGGAAGTTTCTGGAAACATTGTTGCCTTGATGATGGTGGAACGAGGCAAAGCAGATGCCCTGTGTAAACGTATGGGGCTGATTACAAGCGTTCTTGTATAAATGTGTACAAGGATAGTCAAGGATTTACGCCTCAACGATATGGCATATTGGAATTGAGAGTTAAATTCAAAGACGAACAACATGCAACAATGTTTAGATTAATGTGGAAATGACATGAACAAACTACAACAGATATTAGACGACGATAAGCCTATCTGGAAATATGACAAAAATCCAACGGAGTCAATGGATAAACTTGAAGACTTCATTGGTTACAAAGGCGGGTGGGGCTACTGCGGCAGATCAAATACCACAACACAGTCACTAAACCCATATCCATGTCCCGAGTGCAATGGCAGTCAACTCATTTATGATCCCACTGATCCGCCAGATGTCATTGAAGGCAACAAAATGCGGCGTGTGATCGACTGCCCGAAATGTACAAAATCAAACGACTCATGGCAGTTCAAGAAGTATTGGGAAGATCAATATATCCAATCATACAAATACCATCTTGAAGAAATGGATGAATGGCGAGAACGTGCGTTCTTGTTTGAAGAGTTGATTCGAAACATGACTAGTGACGAAATCAACGCGATTCGATATTACATAGATGAACTCCCTTTTGGATATCCTTCTTGACAGAATCGAAAACTCATGTATAATTCAAATCATGGAAACAATGAAAGAACATTTAGACGGACGATATTTCGATCCTGATCTGTATAATTGCAGTTGGGATGAAGAGGTCATGTCCGTTATATGCTTCAATCTTGCAGGGCAATTGTGCGGCTTCCAGAACTATCGCCGTGGTGCTCCCAAACAACAAAGCAACGATCCCAAGGAAAGTCGATACTTCACGTACCGACCGAAACATACATTAGTCTCATTCGGCTTGGAAACATTGTCGTATCGTGATGATGTTGTGTTCTTGACCGAAGGATTGTTTGATGCTTGTCGCTTGCATAATCTCGGATTACCGGCGATAGCAACCTTATCCAATGATCCCAAGATGTTGTCCAGTTGGCTCCGGACGTTACTGCAGACTAAGGTCGCGGTATGTGATGGTGACAAAGCTGGTAAGAAACTTGCCAAGCTTGGGGATTACGTAATCACTATGCCCGAGGAAACTGATCTCGGGGATATGACGGATGATGAAGTTCGCGAAACAGTGAGTGCATGGTTATGAAATTACTAAACACCACCGTTGGTGAAAACAACACGACATTCAAATTGCAATGGCCACGGCTCCATTTCGCCGCCGAAACCCAATTTTGGACTGCGGTTTCTGCGAAGTTGGACCAATTGATGGGCGAAGATGCATGGGACTGTCACATTGAAAATCTTAGATATTCAGACCACAGGCCCGAAAACAATGGCATGTGGGTAATCAATATATATGTGCGGAACGAATCGGCTAATGTATTTCGGTTGATTGTCAATGAACTAACATGGGCCAAATTAATAGGATGGGGCAAAAATGACTTATAAACCAGTAACTTCGTCCGGTATTGTTATACAGGGCATGCGATTCTTGCAGGAACTCCAGAAGCATTACGGCAAAGAAAAAGGTATGGCTGTATGGGATTCCATGCGCGAAGCCATGGGTGACGATGTTGCTGGTGATATCTTGTTCGGCACGATGGCAAATTACTCGTCCAGTATTCAGTATCACGGATGGCGCGAAGGCAAACAAGTTTCTGTTGTAAAGACCATTCGACAGTTCACTAACCTTGGACTAAAGGATGCCATGGCCTTGGCCAAAGGCCCCTGCACTATCGACATTACCATGCTATCTAATAAGTATCAAACCCGCGAAGGTCTGGAAACATTTCGGGAATACCTAGGGAACATGGGCGCGGATGTTGATTAACAGTCCAAAAAGCTTGACAATATCAATAAGTACTGTATATTAGTAATTAAGTTAACAACAAAACAGGGAAACAACCAATGAATACGCACCTGATCGATCATGACCACTTCTCGGATTGCTACAAATCTGAAATCGGAGTACGGCCCCGTGGGTATTGGTCTGACGCTGAGATCGCGAATTATTTCGAAGGTTATGACGAGCGCGTCGAGGAAGCCATTGATGCCGAAAAACAGGCGGTAAATGAATTCTGGACGAACGTAAACAACAAAGCCGCCGAGTTCGAGGTTGATCAAGGCACATATCTCCGTTGGTTGATGGACTCATATGAAGACGAACAAGCGAAAACCGACATTGGATACTTCTGCTATCTCGCAGGTATCGGATACGACAGTCAAGATCGTATCAAGGAATTAATTGGAAAGTAAGATGAAAGCGCGTAAACCCATAAAGCCTCGTCTACATAAGTTTATGTTCATGAAGGATTGTCCTTACAAGGGCAAGGTTCACGACGACTCACCCAAACCCGCGTATTCTCGTAAGAACAAGCACAAAAAGGAAATTCAGTGAACAGTTTAAAAGAAACACTTGCCTTCATTAAGAACGATGCCCACGCCGGGGTAACAGATAAATCCGGTGCGCCATATTGGAAACACCCTGTTGCGGTTATGGGAAATCTTCCCGCCAATGTATCGGATGATGTTCGGCATGCTGCACTGTTGCACGATGTTGTAGAAGACACGCACTATACAGCGGCTGATCTCCAGAAGATGGGCTACAACGGAAACGTTATCAAGATGGTCATGGCGGTCACTAAAGATAAAGCTGATGGCATGACGTATCAGGAACGGATCGAAGCATTGATCGCTGGTGGAAATGTCGGGGCGATGCAAATCAAACTGGCTGACAACATGCACAACATGGACCCTCGCCGGTCATTCAAGATCAAAGATTCACTCATGAAGCGGTACGTAGCTTCGTCGGACGCATTGAAAAAAGCACTAGGTGTATGATTGGTATTTTGTTAATCGTTATCGTGCTGGCCTATTCAGCATTTTGGATTAATCACTATTGCGGAAAGAAAGAAAAATGAAAGCTTTAGTATCTATCGGTTTTGTGGCCGTTCTCATGATAGTGGGTGTTTCCATTACCATATACGCGAACCGAAATAATGTCGGCGCAAGTCTTTTCCGTGTAACTGCGGATCAATTGATTTATCAGCAAGACCCGCGCACGGGATTATGCTTTGCCCAAGGCCCAAAACTTCTTGCTAGCGTTCCTTGCAGTGAAGAAGTCAAACGTTTACTGGAGAAGTAAAATGACAAAACTATTGATGGCGATTGTAGTCGTTAGTTTGTTGGCAGGGTGCGGGGCACCCCGACAGCGTATGGCATACAATGATCTGATCCGAATGAAAATTGATTGTTCGAACAAAGATGCACAAATTCGATTTCTTCAAACCCAAATGTCAACGCCGGGTGAGCGATCATTTCTGGCATTCAATTCTTCTGGATTGCTGGGCATCATAGGTCAGAAAATCAACGGCACTTACGACAATAATCAACGCATCTATCACCGCGAATATGATTCGTCGGCCAAGGGCATGATTTGGGGAATAAGGACACACTGCGGATGATAAATGATATAATTCACTGGTGGTATCAGCGCAAAGAGCGCAAGATATTTCGCTTTGCGCGAACGCTTCAGCAGAAAATCACTTGGTGCAATCCTACGGATGGTGAGATGAAACCCACGGGAGAATCGTCTATCATTTATTACACGCTGATGGAAAATGGCAACGGCGAACGTAAATGCGATATTTCATATGATGATAAAGCATGGTCGCATGCTAAAACATCCAAGACGTATAACACAAAAGTGGTGCCTTGGTTACACCATGCAGATATCGAGTTGGACGAACAGGATGACGACGATGAATAAATTCATGATCACCACAGCAGTACTTGTGTTGTTTTCAACATCGGTATCAGCTAAATGTTATCTGAAAGAGGTAACTGCATCCCACACCGAAGGATCGATCATGTCGATCAAGAACGTGGAGCGCACGTTGTTCCCATGGAAGAACGGCAGGAAATGTGTTGTCGAGTTTGATGCATTGGTCGAGGGAAATTGGAACACTGGTTATGGTGACAGTATCTTCAAATCAGATGAAACCGAAGACGCCGGATGTACCAGAGCATTGAAGAACGGTAAAGTTGATTTGCTTCAAGAATTATTTCCACAAGAAGTTCAATCAGATCATGTAATGGTCTGCGGGGATCAGGACAAGGCGAAGCGGAACACTGGCGAAGGGTTACAGGCGAACCCAAAGAAACCCAATGCGTTCGATTACAAAGGCCGCTGGTGTCGTTGGTTCTTCCATACCGTCAGAGAAGGCACGGACTTATATCAATGGAACATCATCGCTTGTGTGATCCCAAACCAAAAAGATGAAGTTTCTTGGGAAGTTATTGACAAGTTCTAAAAGGATTAACTCATGAGAACTAAAATTATCATATCTGTTGTGTCGTTTTTTCTAGTGTTGATACCACTTGGTGGTCTACATATGTGGGCATATAAACAAGACCCCATTACTTACGTCAAGACCTCAGTGGGGGATGCTCGAAACGTTTGTATCGATGGTGTTATGTATATTTCATACCGGCATGGTCGAGCAATCACTGTGAAATTAAACAGAGAGTCAAAAGTGGAGTTGTGCAATGAGTAAAGTCAGTACATTTTTGCTAGTCCATCCAAATGGCAACGAGAACAACGTTCAGATTTTGGAAGTTCTGGATGGCGTCTCCAAAAGGGACGACTACATTTTAGCCGAGGATACCGTGTACCCCGACCGCGAGAAGGCGTCAATGCGTATCATCAATCATTATTACCGGAGGAAACATGCTTAAATATGTACTTGGTTTCGCCGCTGGATTGACAGTAGCTTACGTTAATCCGGCATTTGGTCCGTACGTTGCCAGAACAGCAGTTGAAACTTTTAACGCTGTTGTTGTAATGGTGACTTGACAACCCCGTATTCTTTGTGATACACTACCCGTTAATTATTGAAAGGTTAACAAATGAGACAGACACTTGGCGTTATTGCCGCATCCGTTATCATCACCGCTGGCATCGCATTCGGTTCAGCACAGGCAGGGTTTTTAGAATCACTAGGTTCATTAATTGATGAAACCGTTGACACCAAAACATATACGGTCGAGGCCAAAGGCTGGAATCTTCGGGCATACGCTTGGATTGATCCAGCAAGTGGCTTGTACTGCCTCTATGTGGCCGGTGAAAATAAGGGCGGGTTGTCCTGCAACAAAGTAGAAAGAAAATAACATGAAGAAAATTATCGCGATTGCTATCACCGTGGCATTGGGCGCTTGCTCAACCCCATGGTCAAACGAGCCGGGTTCTCCAGAAGCAAAGTATGAGATTCTGCAGGAGAAGCGCGAACAACAGGCCGAAGCCGTTGATGATCAAATCGATGATCTTCCAGACTGGTACATTGAACTGCCTACATCCGATCATGCTGTATACAGCGCCGGTTCGGGCATCAGCACCGATCTGGAAATGGCCGAAACCAAGGCCACCTTGACTGCGAAGCGAAAACTCGCTGATCGGGTCAATGGACGATTGACCGAGAAAATTCGTGAGTTCTCCACCGAAGCAGGATTGGACGACGATGCTCAAGTTATGCAGGACTTTGAACGTGTGACTGCGAATGTGATCCGAAACACTCCGGTGTATGGTTACAACCGCAAGGAAATGGAAGTCCAACAGGTCCAACATCGGTTCCGTGTGTACGTTCTCTTGGAGTATCCTGATGCTGAAATCAACGAGGTAATGAAGAATATCTTGAAGAACAAGCAACTGAAAATGAAAGATGCGACCAAGGAAAAACTGTTCAAAGAACTAGATAAAGAATTGGAAAAAACCGATGGGTGAATTTGAAACGGTGACGATAGACCTAGAGGGGATGGATAACCACATGGGTCATTATGAACAGGTCGTTGATCGTGCCATAAAATTCAAAACGTGGTGGCACAACGAATATCCCGGCGAAGAGCCGTATTGTCCGCACATTGCGGCGTTGTGGGAAGCACTCGACAATTTGGAAACGCACGAAGAAGCGTGGCCAGTGGATAGGACTGAACTATGACCAATATTATCCTATCTGCCATCGGCGGTACCCTTATTGGGTACTGCCTTGGATGGGTGATCGGACGGTCGAAGGGGTATTCTCCACTGGCAATCGAGTTTTTTGAATCTCAGCCAGAACGATGGGGATATGTTGGTGTGGGTAAGGAACCGTCTGGTGATCCACCAGAAAGCTAAATAATACTATGGACCCACGCAGCTTCATTCCCGGCCACACAGTCGGCAAAAAGAAAAAGAGAGCATTCACTCGCAATCGCACAACTGCGCATGCCGTATTGAGTGAGTACGGTGTGCAAGTTCCAGAAGGATCAGAGAATATCCTACAGTCGGTGATACCAGAAGAAGAAGATACGTTAACGGTGTTGACCCATTCAGAAATGGTGATACTACAGTCGATGTCCGATAAATTAGCACAAAAACCATCATCGTGGTGGCGCAAGTTTTTCGACATGTTTCGCAAGGATCAGATAGACAAGAAGACCGCGATAGAGTACAATAATATCATCAAGAAGATATCGCGCTAACACCCTTGCCCCCGTAGTTTAATTGGTAAAACCCCTGATTTATAATCAGCACAGTCTCCAGATTAGAGAGCGTTCCGAGTTCGAGTCTCGGCGGGGGTACTAATATTAACTAAAGATCAATTATCATGGGACGATATATATCCTTTGATTTAGCACCGAAAGAAGTCAAGATGTCATATCCAATGTTTCTAGTAATGAAATCCGTAGAATGGTTTCTGTCTAATCCGGCCAAGGCGTGGATGTGGATTGGTGGACCGATCATATTCATGTTCTTAACCACTGTATTCCTGATGTCCAGTGATAATATCCTGCAGAACATTTTATCTCCGGTCTTTGGGGCGATCTTCTCTGGACTCATTGTGGTATTGGTAATTTTGATTGGAATGCTAATTGGACGGATTTGGCGCGGGTTTGCGAGTGCTATCACTGGTGCACTGAACTGGAATAACAATACGAAAAAACAATACGAAGCAATGCAAAATAGACAGAATCAGGATCAATAATGTTCATCCGACCATTCGTTCGAGAATTAGGGAAGCTGATTTCTGATCACAGAAAAAACAAAGTGATGTATGATCTCGCTGGCAAAGAATGTCCAATCAAGTTCAACAACGAGACAACTTCGATCCTCGTCGTGGTGAACCCATTGGATAAATGGTCAAGAACGCTTGTAATCACTAAACTATCGGTAACTTGCCATGGACTATCCACTGACATGTACAGTGCCAATACAGGCGGTTATCAAGAATTTTTCACTAGACTTGAACGAGTATATATAGATGTGATGGTATGGCGACCGGTGATCAAATTTGAGGCCGGGAAATCTAGACGCCGAATGAAAAAACTCATACAAGGCGAGAAGACCAAAAAAGATGAACAGTTTATAGAAGATCAAAATGAACAACAGACGTAAAACCGACCCTAGCAGAGCAATAGTGATACTCCTACTGATTATCGCTGTATCTAGCATGTACAGTTGCTCGTCATTGACACACATTGAAGAGCATCTACGAACCGAAAGGAAATAATGGGAAAACGAAGTGATTTTGTTAGAAAAGAAAGGGACTGGTACCCCACTCCGATGAAAGCAGTGGAGCCACTGTTACCACATTTGTTACCCGGCACTAAGTTCGATGAACCCTGTGCTGGCGATGGTCAACTTGTTGAACATCTTATAACTCATGGACATCTTTGTACTTCGATGTCTGACATTGAACCACAACGGGGCGATATCGAACAATACGATATCTTTGACATTCAACACTGTAGCGGAGATTACTTCATTACGAACCCACCATGGGACAGAAAATTATTACATCCCATAATAGAAACTTTAGCGGGAATTGCTCCTACATGGTTACTCTTCGATAGTGACTGGTGTCACACAAAACAATCGGTTCCGTACATGCAGTACTGTTCCAAAATCGTAAGTATCGGTAGAATTAAGTGGATTCCAGATTCGAAAATGTCAGGAAAAGATAACTGTTGCTGGCATTTATTTGATAAGAACGACAACTCTGAAACCATCTTCATAGGGAGATCATGATGGAAAAGGCAATATCACTCGTAGGCATGCTGTTGATGATCAGCCTGATGCTATTGTTCAGCCAAACCGGCAATACCGCCGAGTATTATATCGCTGCGAATAAGTTGATCCCGAATCATTACATGACAGACCCATACCAAATCACCAGAACATTATTTTGTGAAGTCAACAACGGCAACAAAGACAGCGAATGATGGGGAACACTTTACATGAAAAAGTGAATTATGAAAATCATCCATGCAACCTGCCAAAAGATGCATCATATCGAAAGAAAATATCCGAAGGGGTATTCAATAGTAAATACAAGAACAAGACACGCCCTAGAAATCAATATACGATACAAACCCCGCATGGGAATATTGATATAACCACCAATCTAACGGACTACTGCAAAGAAAGGAACCTAAATCGTAATTACGTGAAACGAGGCACCAAGGGATATAGGATACTTGATGTTACCCCCTTAAAGGATATGCGGCCATAATTCAGTGGTAGAATATTTCGTTGCCAACGAAAATGTCGTCGGTTCGAACCCGACTGGCCGCTCTAATTGATAATTAAACTTGACATGGTATAAATAACAATGTACTATATACGTTAATATAAGCCTGTAAAGCATTAAAGTGATGTATAACCCTTCCAAGGTTAAGAATTCGGGGCGGTACCGAATACAGGCTCCAACCAAAGAGGAATGACATGACAAGCAAAGTTGATATGGTGGCACTGGCCGGTGAATCATCTTCTGATTTAACATATGACACCATCACAAAAGAATACAGGCTATCACATGATGATTTGGTGAACTATGCTAAGATCATCGCCTTCAAAGTATCCAACGCCGCACAAAATGGTCATACGTTAGATGAAACAGAAAATCCTTTAACCTAACAGGTTCAAAAATGCATTATCATCAAAAATATGTATTGTGATCTGAATAGACAATGTGATACACTTAAGAATGAATATTATACAAAACAGCGAAATCAGCATAACCCCCGAACAGTGGGTGGAGCTTAACCAAAATCACGACAAAGAATACATTAAGGAAATGATATCAGACGCAATTGATCAATTGCCTATGCCCATGCGAACCATTACCAAAGAAGAAGCTATGGATGCTTTTCAAAGTCTGAAAGATTTGGACGAGCAAAGCCTGTTCATAGATACTCCATTTTTCAGTAGGTATGATTACAAATACGACAGCACAGACACCATCATTAAATCGTCCAGTGTTGGCAACAAAGCATCAGATTATTTTCACCAAGAGAACAGATGGAAATGTGACAGCATCAATGCTCCTAGCCCATACCGATCTTGGTATATCAAGAAATTTAGAATGACGATGCTTAATGCTCTCTGGTCGCTGAAGGTTACAAAAGTTGACACAAAAACACTTAGGTCTTGTATTGCGTTGAGAAAGTATATCGCGAGTCAGTTTAGACCTAGTGCTGCAAAGGCGGTGTATAATAAGTTTGAATCAGTTAATGTTTTGGATTTCAGTTCTGGATGGGGAGATCGACTTGCGGGATTTTGTGCATCTAATGCGACATCATATACCGGAATCGATCCAAACCAAACCTTAGTACAAGGATACAAAGATCAAATTAAGATGTACGGCGGAAACAAGACTATCGACATGAATGTGGGTAAAGCCCAAGAGTTTCCCGACACTGGAAATACGTATGATACCATTTTCACATCGCCGCCGTATTACAACATTGAACGATATACCCAAGAAGAGGATCAATCGTTTAAAGAGTTCAGAAAGTTTGATGACTGGATGAATAAATTCATGTTTGCCACCATTGATAACATGTGGGATCGATTAGAAACTTCCGGCCATTTGATTCTCAATATCAGTGATGTGTACTCGAATCACACTATCAATCAGATATGTGATAGAATGAATGACAAAATACAACAAAAAACAGGGGCGACATACGTTGGTTGTATTGGTTACGAAATGAGAAAACGACCGAATTCAGGTGCGCTGAAAGACAAAGTTGGATCGTTTGCTGAACCAACTTGGATATGGAAAAAGAATTAGGAACATATGATGGATCAAATACCGATGGGCGAAGCCCAAGTACAAAAAGACCTGATCGAGGTTTTCAACGGCAACCACGCCGAAGCAATCTATTTCAATCGACCAGAAAAACAAGTTGTATGTTTCTCAACACAATTAAATTGTGCCGTTGGGTGTGCTTTTTGCGCATCTCCTGATGCCGAGAAAACAACCGTGAACTTGACCACTGGCGAAATGCTGAACCAAATCTATTCAATGATGTCTAGACATTCGACCGATGCCGAAGACGGAAAAGTCGTATTGTTCAGCTTTATGGGCGAAGGCGAACCATTGCTGAATTACAAAAATGTTTTAGGCACCATGCGCCATCTAGAGCAACATGAGAACTGTCGGATTTCTGTCTCAACATCTGGTGTGGCAACTGATCGTATTGTGGATTTGGCACGTGAGAAATTCTCAGTACCATTCAAGCTGCAGGTATCGATCCACTCGATGGACCCCGATGTACGCGAATGGTTGATCCCACTCGCCAAACCTATTGATGATATAGCACAAGCTATTCATGAATATCACATGATCACCGAGTTCGAAGATCGACCAGTTGAATTGAATTTCGCATTGCTCAAGGGCGTCAATGATAGTATTGCTGATGCCGAGGAAATAGCCGATACATTCCCGAATGAGCATATCAAAATCAGTCAGTTCAATCCGATCATCCGCAGTAAGCTCGAATCTGCATCAGATGCTGATATTGGTGCATTCGTAATGCATCTACGTGAGCGTGGCGTATCTGTTGAATATCACATGACAGATGGTTCCAATATCGGGGCTGCATGTGGCCAAACCCGAGGAATGAGGGCTGCTACTCGTGTGTGAGCTATGTGACCTCAGAGCCAACATTAAAGACGCATTGGGTGTCGGCAACGAACATGATGCGTATTTGAACCTTCAGGGTGCGATACACGATATCGAACGCCAAGAGAATCATGACAAAATATCGGTCCAAACCATGAAACGAGTAGCTAAACAGATAAGTAAAGTTACTAGACTCTTGGAGAACACTGATGTCGAATTATGAAACTATATTAGATCGGGCGGAAGAGGTATTTGGTAACAAAGATAGAGCGGAAGACTGGATGGTTAAGGTAAGTGATTCACTTGGCACAACACCATCCAAGAAATGCGTAACACAGGAAGGAATGGACAAAGTTCTTCTACACTTGATAAAGATTGAACAGTTCCACTATTATTACGGATGAAGACAACTTTTGGAACTCCGGTTCCTAATATTAGCCCCAAAGAACGAGTGCTCACTCCAGAGGAAAGTGCTCGATGGGCTATTAGCGACGAATGCAAGAAGGATATCGAAGAGCTTGAGCAATGGCTGAAACGATCAGCAATACAAGCAAAAGACATATTGGTGGATTAACATGGCATACTCAGACAAACTATTAGATCATTACGAGAACCTGCGCAACATTGGCGCTATGGACAAAGACTCAATTACGGTAGGAACCGGATTAGTGGGGAGTCCGGCTTGTGGTGATGTGATGAAACTCCAAATCGAAGTTCAGGACGGTATCATTCAAGATGCGAAGTTCAAAACATTTGGTTGCGGGTCAGCTATTGCTTCATCTAGTTTGGTCACAGAATGGGTAAAAGGTAAAACTCTTGCAGAAGCTGGTGATATTAAAAACACACAGATTGCAGAAGAGTTGGCATTGCCACCTGTGAAAATTCACTGTTCGGTGTTAGCGGAAGATGCGATCAAAGCAGCTATTCATGATTATGAAGTGAAGTGTGCTTGCGCGGATGAAAACTAAAAAAGACAAAGCACGTCAGAAACGTTGGATGGACCGTGAGTGTACATCTTACATAGGACTTGACGTAGAAAAAGAGATCATGAATGTGCTAGCCCAAGAGATTGGTCATGACCTTGATGCCGACATTCTCCAAAAACTAAGAAAATCAAAAAACTCGAAATAAACAGTGGACACGGGTATACACCTTTGCTATACTGCATGAAGTTTAATCAAGAGCGTAACTAAACTGAACGATCCAAAACAATCCTGAAAGGATACATAAATGGATAATCAATCGAGAGAAGATAAAGTCGTACAGGCAATCGATGGACTAAAATCGAAAGTCAAATACGTAGTCATCGGCGGTGCCGCACTAATCGTGGGCCTGAACAGTTTCTGGACAGCCGATTCCGGATATAGCTATTTTGTGCAAGACAGTCTGTTTGGCACAGAAAGTGGAGTGTCCGACGTTGGCATCCATGGTAAGGTACCGTTTTTCACGAAGGTATACCCTTACAAGCAAGTGGCAACTATTTCGCTGGACAGTACACCTGATGGCGGCAAGTTCACACGGACACTAGAAGACACGCCCGTGACCTTCGCAGACACCTATGGTGGTGATATTCCGGCGACATTCCGTTTCCGATTACCACGCGGCGAACAAGAAATCATCGCACTTCACAAAGAATTCCGTAGCTTCGAAAACCTCGTTGATGCGTTGTTGGTGAAGAATGCGAAGAACGTTACCGTTGTTACTGCAACACAGTACACTGGTGAAGAGTTCTACCAAGGCGGATTGAATGAGTTCAAAGTTCAGCTTGAAGATCAGCTAGCTAATGGTCTGTATCAAACCGAACGTCGCCAAGTTGTTGTTGAAACCACCGGTCTAGCGCCAGTATCAAGTGAACAACAAAATGGCAACAAGCTTGAACAGCAGCAACAACGGGTCTGGAAGAATATTGTTTTGACGGATGACAAGGGCCAAGCGAAACGATTAGATAATCCGCTAGCTCAGTATGGCATCGTGTTGTCACAAGTTACAGTTGATAAGCCAAATCCCGGCAAACGCCTGAACGATCTTTTGAATACAAAACGGGCACTAGTCGCAAAGCGGATCAACGCCATCCAGACGATTGAAACGGCAAAGGCAGAAGCTAAAGCTGAAACCCAACGCCAAGAAATCGAAAAAGCCAAGCAGATTCAGATCAAACTGCGCGAAAAAGAATTGGCTGTTATCGATAATCAAAAGCTGGTTGCAGTTGAACAACAAATCGCATTGCGTGAACTGGTTATCCAGAACCGTAAAAAAGATGTAGCGGTTGTTGAACGCGAGAAGGTACTGGCAGTTTCAAAAGCTAACCTTGGCATTCAAGACGCCAACGCTCAAGCTGCGAAGTTCGAAGCACAAGCTATCCTAGCTAAAGGTCTTGCCGAAGCACAAGTTGACAAAGCAAAACTCCAAGCGAAGCAATCAGCACGTGACATCTATATGGCTGAATTGCAGAAGGATGTTAGCATCGCAATGTATCGGGCACTCCCCGGCTTCCAGATCGAAATGCCTGATAGTGTAGTTATGGGCGGCGGATCGCAGAGTGCACTGCCAAACTCCATGGATATCCTAGCAACATTGGGTATGCTCGACAAGATGGGTGCCAAAACGGTAAGTTCTCCAGTTACCGCACCGGCAACCTTACCACGCAAACAGTAAGTTTAACCATGTGGTAGTGAAAAAGGGGCTTCGGCCCCTTTTTTACGTAAATACTATATGATACCAGAGATTAGAATACTCACAGCAGTGATAACACGCTTCAAGCGTATCAAACCAACCAGAACCGAACCTGATTCAGATCAGAAAGTTAACAGTGTTGCACGAACACCTTCTATGACAAGTCCTCACACCGGCAAAAAGTTAGATATAAAACACTAAAATAGCTTGACGTGCGCCCAATATGTGGTACTATCCAATTGTAGAAACAAACAGGAGAAATCACATGTCCACCGTCGAAATCAGCAAACGCACCGGATACCGTACTTTTGATTATAACGAAAACAAATCGACCTTTTGGGTTGCCAAGTTCAGCGATGGGTCCGAGTTCGACCGTTACAACACCAAAAAAGCTGCACTGGAAGACGCCAAGAAATATGGCCTGACGGTGGCAAAATGAACACCGGAACAATCATCAGAGATCAAATTCGCGCCATGGATCGTTGTGCATTGATGGCATGGGGTGCCAAAGACATGACAGCCATTGAGAATGGCCTTCGTTTCAAGTCATCCGGCATGGTCAAGAAAAAAGGCTGGGTCAGCATTACCCTGAACAGCATGGACCTGTATGATGTTGAATTCGGACAAGCATACAAGCATGAATACAAAGTTCGCAAGAACTCCGAGAACGTGTTTGTCGAAGACCTGATTGAAATCATTGACGGAATGGTAGGCTAATGAACACTCTTTCAAACATCAAAGAAAAACTTGGCGACGATGTTGTCGTAATCTCCAACTCACATTGGCGATTTCTGCTTAGGCACACTGGACATCAAGATCATAACGCTCTAGTTAAGGCTGGGAAGTATGCTATTCCAATTGACTTACGCTGCCACGGCAAGCCGAAGGGATTTTGGGCCACGATGTGGATTGAACTCAAGAGGGTATGGTCCTGATGTCGTTTTTAATGGCTATCGCAGTACTGATATCGATGATGTCTGGTAATTTCGGACTGGCACTTTTCTTTGCTGGTATATGGCTGATGTACAGGAGTTAAATTATGGTTGACTACACAAACCGACTGGAGATCGTTAACTTGGGCCTCGAATTGTACGGTGCCCCACAACATGTAAAAATCCCAATTATCGTCACGGCTACATTAGAAGGATTGATGTATTTTCCGTGGCCTGTTCGAATTGTCTCATTTTTCGTTGGGAAAGAACGTGTCGCACGAAGTTGGATGCGGGTAATGATGGACAACGAAGATATTGCCGAACGGGCATGGAAGCAATTGGTTACGCATGTGGTGGAAGGCAAAGACACATACGATCCGAAAAGTGCCGGTGGATTGTGCAAGGAAGAAATGGCTGTTTTTGTTGCAATACTAGCGCAGCACGGGTTCTACTGATAAATATTGACGCTACATCAAAAGGGTGTAAAATCAATGAATATAATAAGGTGTTCGAATATGTTGGTACAAGGGTACGTAGGTGAATTCCCTACTCAAAAAGTCATTTCGTCGTTAATGAAGAACTTGAAACTTCAAAGCGTTGCCGCAAGAGAAACCGCAATCAAGATCAAGGCCGGTGAAGGGGTTGAATTGCCTTACGACATGGTGTTGATCGAAGACCTAGAGGAATTAAATGTCATCGTCAAATAAAGGTTACCCGCCGAGTGTTCCGCCATATGCTGGTGTAGCTCGTGAATATCGTATCACGTCTGCTCAAATGGCATGGTATGCTTCAACATCGGAATGGGCGAAACAGTATTGGAAGAACGTATACAAACAACTTTCGTACAAACCGAGCAATGATTAACAAATAATCATTGACAGGTCGTCAATTTCTGGTATACTCTTGTTATCAAACATAAAGGAATGAACAATGTCACTCGACTTTCAAGACTCCATCGTAAAAGCAGAAATGGCGAAACGCCTTGCCGTTTACGGTATCGATTCAGTACAGAGCGCGGTTATTGACTACCCGGATGAATTGGCCACTGTCATGGATGCCATGAAGATGGAATACGATGCAATGAGCACTGGCGACGGTGTTGCTGGCGTGATGATCGTTGACACAGGCGATGATGGTGAACTGGTTGGCAAGCTGGCCGACGAAGATGGCGACACGCTGGATCAAGGGTTTCTCGATCAAATGAAAAAGGATACCGCCGATGCTTTCAATGCAGCGCCGGAACCCGAAGTCACCCCTGAACGTCAGGCCGAATTGGATGCCAATAAAGCGGCAGAAAACTACGATTACGAATTGACCGACATTAACGGTGGATTTCAGATCAGTGATGTCGAAGATGATGTCGTAATGAAGCCGGTACACCGCCCACCAAGTGATTGGAAAGAACAGATCATGGAACGGCAGGGTAACCGCGAGGGCGGCACTGTGAACCCAATGTTAGGTGTTCCGTGGGTGAACCCCAAGAAACCAGCTACCATCGTTCTCGGCGAAGCCACGGAGCTTACAGACTTCCCTTACGATGACGCCCTTGAGCATATCATTGAGCAATATGCTGAACAGAAAGCCATTCAGTCTGCATTGTTCGAGAGGTTTTATGACAAGTTTGGTAATTTAGATATCGAAGACACCGATCTGGAATACGCATTCAAATCGTCTCTGACCAAGATGTATGACAAAGAGAACTGGAAAGTGAACTCCACCAAAGAATGCTACGTTTGTACTGCATTCGGTGGCGGGTACAAAATCCAGCTTTCAATCAACTCATTTGGATCGGTCGTTGGGAAACTGAAGAAATGCGAATAATCTCTAAAACACGGGACTATTATGACACGGCGTTGGGGTACGGTATTGACCCCAACGTGGTGTATACCCGTGCGCCTGAGAATTTTAATGCCGCTGGTGGGTATCGCAAAGGCATTGATGTTGTTCGTGTGTTCATCAATACCTTTATGGAAAACACTGATATCAAGCGGCTATTCAAACGCATCCCACAAGTACGGGGATGGAACAACGATGACGCATTGTATCATGGTGGATTTATTGTGCTATTTTGCGGGAAATTGTATCCTGTATTAATGATCAATGAACCAATCAAGGTTCAATCAGAACATTCTGGTCGGATGGTTGATGGCACACGAATTGTGCACTGTTATGATGCCGAAACCGTTCATGCATTGATAGAGAAACATTCAACCAAGAAATATTTGGCCGATTATGACGGAACCGAGTCATTCAAATACAGTTTCATGCGGCCACATTTACATCGTAACATCGTTGATGCTCTGTTCGCGGACACACAACACAACGAGAAGGCATTATTGGAACTGCATATCGTCAAGAAAATCCCTGTGTTCAAGATTGTTGATGGACAGTTTTCGGATATGCACGAGGTCACCGAGAACCCTGTTTTGAAGGATATCCAGTTCTACAAGAAATTCAATGCCTTCATGGCATTTCAAGAACTTTCTATGTTCATTTCTGGCATACTTGGCGGGAATTCTCCGGTCATGGTTGAGGTTTCCAATGAAACCAAGATACACAAAGCTGGATTCAACAAGCAATCTTTTCGTACAAGAAAGAAGGAAAAGTAATGTTAAACAAGCATGTCATGGCGACGATGTTGAAGGATAACATCAATTATATCGTGGTAGGGCAGGTTGTCCGAGTTATAGATGACTACCTTGAAATTCGAACATATGATGCCAGCGTGGACGATGTTATTTTGGGAGTGGAATACGTATTTGACTCTCAGGACGAGAAATACGAAGCCGAGGTCCAGATTTTTGCTGTCCGGACATAGTTAAATTCTGTTCCTGTTGTATGTTTGAGCTAAATACTACATATAACAGGAATATCAATGGTGACACAAGCAAAAGCAAACTTTACCAAAATCTTTGAAGAAACTGCCGAAGCAGACGCTGAGAAAGCACGTCTGGCTGCGGATAAAGTCGTTGCCGAACAGGCCGAGGCTGCAGCGGAAGCCGAGAAGGTAGCCAATCAAAGTTCTTTGATAGAGATCGGCGCACTCAAAGAAGCAATCGAAGAAGTCAAAGCAGGACCGGCCCCTAAAAAGCGCAAACCACGCGCTAAGAAGGCGGTGACCGAGGATGCTTCTGCAAAGATGCTCAATCTTCTACTGGAAGAACGCAAAGACATGTCAAACATGCTTGCTGGGCTTGCGGAAACCGTATCAATGTTAGCTGAGAGCGTGAAGCGGATCGAGAACTTGAAGTTCGAAATCCCTACACCAATCGTTAACGTAACGATGCCCACCCAAAAGAAAACACAGAATGTGATCCGCGACGATCAGGGTAACATTGAGCGCATAGAAGAATCAATTGAGGAACAAGAATAATGGCTCTAGTAGTAAACAACACCGCCGAGGGGATCATGCTTGATTACATCTTGAACAAGGATGTACCCGAAGAACTTTCGATCAGATTGTATTCAAATGATTACTCCCCAATCGAAACAGACACCGTTGGCTCATACACTGAAGTAACTGGTGGCGGATATGCTGCACAATCATTGACACCGGGCAACTGGACAGTGGTCACAGGCGCTCCAAGTGCTGCGGACCACACAGTGATCACATGGACGTTCAGTGCCTCTGTAGGCAACGTATACGGCTATTACATCACTCGGGATACCGGTGGCGAGTTGATGTGGGCAGAACGCTTCACAAACGGTCCTTTTAACATCGCGAACAACGGTGACCAGATTAGCGTGACTCCTAGAATCACACTGGAGTAGCCTGTGATAAAATACATATTTCATACTGAAGGTGACGAGTTCGGAGGCATGTTGTCAATGGCTACTCCTGCTAGTACATCTTTTGCTGATCAACTCTGCTATCTATATGGTGGCGAATTGGCGTGTATTCATCCAGAAGATGCTGACTATGACTCTATGTGTAAGACACAGTTTCCGACATTAGAGGCTGTTCAAGAAACTTATCCTAATTATACTTTTGTCTATTTTGATCCAACTGCAACCACATACCTTGATGAATTTAATCATCCTGAAGATAATGTGGTATATGTAGTTGGACATGATAATTATGGTTTTGGTGATTCTGATATCAGTAACGGAACGAAAATAAAATTACGGACTTTGCATCCAGAGCCGTTTGAAGCACATGCTTTTAGTTGCTTATCGAGTGCAATTCAGGATCGTTGGAGTAAAAAATGGCAGTAACATATGATCCTATAACAGATGGTGATTTCGTGCTATTAAACGGTGCAGAGGTGATAGGTGGTTGGTCTGTAGGTGGTTCAATGTCAAAGATTGCAATCGCAAACAACGGTGTTCAAGGAACTAATAATATTCAAGCTCGTGTGAACACAGGCACAGGATTTATTGCTAACAGCACGGCTCGTAATTGGACAGACACTCATATTAGAATCTGGCTTAAATTAGCACAGTCAATTAACACTGTGGCAACTCCGGGTGCATCAGTTGGTATAGGAACTAACACCAACTATGGTGGATGGTCAACATACGGATCAGAAAGACAAGTTGTTGTTTACAATGGATGGATGATGCTTGCGGCTGACCCGCTACAACCATTTGATTTTACAGGTGGTACACCTCCGGCAATCACAAGTGCAGGATCGGTTATCCACTTGGCGTGGCTAAACGGTAACGGTAAAGATTTGGATGTCGGTGATGCTTTGTTTTCGGGAAATTTTGCTGTGGTTCGAGGCGGCACAACTGGCGCAAGAGGACTATTTAGTGAAATAGGTACAGCCGATGAAGCTTCTGGCTACGGAATCTTAAGACCAGTTGGTGGAGTTTTTTATCTTAACGCAGGATTAGATTTTGGCGATAGCGTAAGCACAACAACAACGTATTTTGAAGAATCAAATAAAGTTCTTGTATTTGAAGATTTAACAATGTCGGGTTCAATATATAGATTAAGGCACGTTGGTAACTCAACAGGCACAAATCATTTTCAATTAGGAACAACATCTGGTACTGGTGTCGATCAAGCGGGTGCATCAGGCGGCGTTATCCAGTCTGCGGGTGTTGTACCTTTTCGTATTGAAGCAACAGACGCTAATGTGGATGCTGTCAATTATTATGGTGTTACTTTATTGGGTCCATCTGCTGGAATATATAATGATGCAGCAAGAACAGCGTTTAGATCAGCACCCGGTTTCACAGATATTACAAGAGATTTTAATGATGCGGGTGTCAATGATGCATCACCTTTTCCTTCTCCTGCGGTAAATGATGCTTTCTATGTAGGACACGATGAAAGATTTTACAACATCACGATTGACGTAGGTACAGCTAAAACAGGCACCTATACGATTGTATGGGAATATTGGGATGGTGCCGCTTATTCTGCATTAACCGATTTAACAGATGGCACTAATGGTTTCACCACAACAGGCCCAAACACCGTTACATATTCTATACCTGATGATTGGGCAACGGTTGCTGTTAACTCCGTAACTCGTTACTGGATACGTGCGAGAATATCAGCTTTCACCAGCACTGGTACTGTACCTCTAATTGATGAAGGTTCTGTGGGAATGATTGGTGATATCCGTTTAGAAGATCCAAATGTTGATATGGTTGGTTGTACTCTTGCTAATATGGGTAGTATACGAGTGAGAAACGGAGCCTTCTTAAAGAAAACTACTATCGGCGCATCCACAACGCCTGCAAAACATGCGGCGGTTGATTTGGGTTCTGCTGATCCGGCAAGCGATACAGTTAGAGATTTAACCATTCAGAACTGTTCTAAGGGTGTACTATTAAAAGGTACTTCTGCGGGAACAACAACCTATAATATTACAAATTTTGCTTTTTCTGGTAATACCAATGACTTTAGAGTTGATTTTCCGGTTGGTGCAACGGTAGTTATTAATTTAACAGGGTGTACATCTGATACTGCATTAATATCTGGCAATCAAGACAATGTAAATTCGTCAACGCTTACAATTAATAATAACGTCGGTCTTGATATTACTGTTCAGAATGCTGCTGGTGATTTATTATCTGGTGCGGAGGTTTATCTTGCTCAAGGCGATGGTACTCTTATTCAAGATTGGACAGCGACTGATGAATTAGGCGTAGTATCCACAACGGTGGCGGCAAGTTTGGGCGCAATCCTGTATCGTGTTCGTCAATCAGCTAATACTGCTCAAGTAGCATCACGCTCAGTGGATCAACTTACCACAACTGCGACACACAAATTTCAGACGGGCGATGCTGTGGTGTGGGATGAAACAAATGGTTCTATGACAGAATTAACGGCTGGCACAACCTATTACGTAGAAGTTATCAACACAACGGTTGTTGAAATGTACACTACGGCAGCATTGGCAATTGCAGCAGGTGGTGGCATCACCCTTGGCGCAATAACTGCCAATCCAGAATTGAATCCTGTTCGCTATATCAATAACTCAGCAACTGGAACAGTGGGCGCGACAGCGTTTGCAGCAACAATTACACTTGTTGTAGATAGCATCGCCAAGGACACTATCTAATGACTAAGCAAACCATACTCACAAATTGGGATGTGTTTTACGACGAAACCGCCGCCGCCACCGTTGGTTATAAACAACTCGTGTGGGTTGGTGGTGTCGGAACTAACACAGTGAATGAACTGTACTCAGAACTAATGCACTTGTTCAATGATCCCGGAAACCAAACACCGGTTTCAACCGCTAACTTAACAACTCCCATGAGAGCCGTCACCCCGACCGAGTACCAAATAGGATCATTCGATGTGGGTGATGGTGAACCGTGGTTTATTGACGAAGAAAGTATCAAACACCTGACGGGTGGTGCGCTATCATCGGTCAATTGGACAAGAGAAGACACGGTGTCCGCTGGTATTGTAAAGGTGCCCATGACATCTGGCTTATTCGTCACAACTGATCGTGGCCGATTGGTTACAAATGCTACATCAGGCTCTACCGGTCGTGTATTGGATTATGACAACACTGCAGGATATGTATGGATACGGCCTACCAGTGAGGCATCTGCACATGATTGGCTTGGTTCAGTCGGAGTGATGAATGTCACGGGCGGTACCGCGACCGCAGGAACACAAAGCGGGCCACGAACGACTGGTGAAATGATCTGGTCCAACATTTTCTCAATTGGTACGATTGAAGCCAACACTCGTGTTTATGTTGCTCAAGATAATGCAGCTATCAGCAACACAGAAGACACCGGCTCCGGTGCATGGTGGGGCGATGGTCATATTGATATTTTGGTATTGACCACCGATCAAGACACATTAACTGATCGTGGATTGTTGACGATCTATGCAAGACAATACAGTAAACTGTTCGATAACTTCGTAACTAACGTAGCCACGGGTGGACGAACCGCTATTCCATTGGGTACTGGTGATGATTTGAACAACACAACCGGTTACCGAGAAATAGCACACACGACACCGACTGTTGCATTTGTGGAAGGTGAGATCGCGACCGGCCAAACCTCCACCGCCGTCGCTATCGTGACCGCATATTCCGCTACATTGCTGACGTATTATCTGGTCGGAGATTTAACCGATTTCAATGCCTCTGAGAATATTCTCGGATCAATCGCTGGTGATATAGGCACATCAGGTGCGGCAGCTAATGCCAGCCCCGGCCCCGCAGATGCGCTAGCACCAACATTTGGGCTTGATAGCTCACTTGATATTGATCAAGATGTTGTAAATGAAAACTACAGTATTGTTATTGATCTCAGCAGTACCATTCGCTTAACTGATTTGTATGAGCGCATGAAATACCAAACACGACGTGGGTCCGCTGTGTCATTGGATGGCATCGAAGGACAACAATATATCGGTATTGATAATCGAATTGATTACACAACAATCAATGGAACCCCCGCCAATATGGCCGACGGCAGCACGATCACACAAGTATTGGCCGATGGAACAACCCTAACGACAGAAATAGTCGCACATGATATTACCAACAAATACCTAATGCTGAGAGATACCCGAGGCGTATTCGAAACTGATGGTGCTGCAGCAACCCTAGGAATTGACGGCACCGACAACATAACTATGTCATCTGGTATAACAATTGAAGCTATTACTCCGATCAAGGCCGCGCCATTTGGAACCTTTGCCGGTGGTACCTTCTTCTGTGCGCGTGGCGTTGCATTGAAAAATGTTCACACCGATGACAAAGCATTTTACCAAGCATTGGATAATGGCGGAACAGTTAGAACAGAACCAGTTCAAACAACGTTTAGTATCACTGGTGCACGTGCTGGGTCTGAAATTAGACTGTTCACTGATGACGGATTACGTACCGAACTCGGAACAGGTATCGAAGATAGTGTTGAAACAGTTGCAACTTTTACAGTTGTTAACGGTGGAAGCGGTTATGTACAGGGCGAAACTGTTACGGTAAATGGCGGAACAGCAAGTACCGCATCCACCGGTACGGTAAACGTAACTACTGGCGTGGTTGATTCTGTCACGATCACAGACGCGGGTTCATATACATTACGTCCCAACAATGTTGATACTAATGCCATGACAGGCGGTTCCGGAACATTATTGAGTGTTAAGATTGGCTGGAACCAAACACCATTCTCATTCTCATACGATCACGCAGTCGATATCCCATTCGAAGGATCGGATGTGGCCGCTTACGCCGTGGTTCATCACTTGAATCACCCTTATATTTTCTTAGCTGATTTGACACTAACGGTATCCGATCAGTCTATTCCCGTCCAACAGCAGACAGAAAGGAACTACTTGAACGCATAATGGCAAAATCAAAGAAATCTAAAGAGAAAGATCAAGAACGCCAAGCCAAGAAAGAATACAAAGTAATAACCGAACGAAAACTCAAACACGGGTTAGAACTAGTAGAAACCAAAGAATACGAAGAAGCAGAGAAGTTGCTCAAAGAGGTATTACAACGTGACCTTCAACAACCTCTTGCATTCAAGGGTATTTCCAAGATAGCCTTTCACGCAGGTGAGTTCAAACTCGCAGCACTGGCAATGAAGGGCGCAGTTGAGATCGACCCCGACAATCCCGAATATTATTACGATCTTGGTTTCATGTTCTTTAGTTCTGGACACATGGACCTAGCGGTTGAGCAATTCCTGAATGCAATTCGTATTGATGATACCAACGCTGTGTATTTCAATGAACTTGGCGGTGCATTCAAAGCATTGAACCAACTCGATCAGGCAATCAAAGCATTCGATTTCGCACTAGAACGTGATCCCGAATTGTTCTTTTCGTGGCACAACAGAGGAATTTGTCATGTTAGTGCAGGTAACGTCGAGCAAGGAATCTTTGATCTGGAAAAAGGTCTCGAATTTCGACCGGACCATATCCCAACGTGGCGATCACTCATCCAATTCAAAAAGTTTGATACCCTAGAAGATGGAAAAGCATTCATTGATGATATGTTGAGTAAGTTGTCTGGCCCACCACAATCGAACTACGATTTCGGGCGAATCAATATTGCTATATCACAAATATATCAACAGTTTGACGAGATCGATGACGCCTTCGAATATCTGGAAGCTGGTAACAAGCAAATCCACGAAGATATGAAAGACAACGGATATAAATTCGAGAACGTACTGCAATATCAATTCAACATCAAAGAAGTATTCACCCCAGAATTCGTAGAGCGTCAACCACCTCATGGCGACGAGCAAACGATGCCGTTGTATATTATTGGCATGCCACGATCAGGCACAACCCTGATTGATCAGGCATTAGCAACCCATACAAAGGTACATTCTGAAGGAGAATTGAACAACATCAATGATTTTCTGAATGATCTAAAAGGCGAGATTGCCATGCAAGGCATTGAACCCCCACAGCCGCACCCATATACAATGAACCAAGTATCTCCAAATAGGTTCAGAATACTAGGACAACAATACGATAACTCGCTGGCCAAACGGTGGCCTGAAAAGACTTACATGATCGACAAGACACCAAGCAATTATTACTATCTTGGTTTGATCAAGTCGATGTTGCCGAACACCAAATTCATTCATTGTAAGCGTGACCCAATGGCATGTTGTTTTTCTAATTTCCAACAAGTCTGGGCATCAGAAGACACATGGCATTACACATACGATCTGTATGAAGTAGGGAAGTATTATCGCCAAGTGTACGAGCCATTGATGGAACACTGGGAACGATTATATCCCGAGTCTATCCTGTCATTGCAGTATGAAGATATGGTAGATGATTTTGACAACCAAGTTCATCGGGTTCTAGATTTCTTGGACCTTGATTGGGAAGATGAGTTAAAGAACTACTATAATACCGACCGAGCAGTCTGGACAGCCAGTTTGTTTCAAGTCCGCAAGCCATTGTATCGATCTGCATTGGATTTCTGGAAGAAATACGACAAACATCTGGGTCCACTAAGAGAAGGATTGCAAGAAAAACCTGTTCTAAATCGTAAAATATTGGATATTTTGAAAACACCGAATGTGGATAGCCCAGCAGACACTTTTCCTCCGATTGTATAAATACAATAACATATATAGTATTCTTTTAGGAGTTAAGAAAAATGGCTGTTATTACCGATCCAGATACCCTTAGTCGCTTTGATGTGATTTTCGGAACATCGTCACAACAAGTAAGTATCTACCCAATCGGAGACACACAACGTGTATCCGCAGACGCAACATTCACGTCAACTTTTGCATCAGATTTGATCACCCCAGCGGGCGGTTCTGTCGATACCAAATGGGACACAGGTGACATCGTTTATGTTACTACAGTCGGTACTCTTCCAGTAGGTTATGTGGCTGGAACCGAATATTATGTCGGTTCCCTCACAACAACAACTGCAAAATTGTATGCATCATTTGACGCCGCAGTAGCAGGAACAACTCCTGTCGCGCTTTCTGGTGACGGATCAGGAACTCACACAGTTCATACTTCTACCATTGTCAATGCATACGCAGAATCAATGGATGGATCAACACTGACATCCGGTTGGATTTCTTTGGTAGCTGGTGAAACTTATGTTAAAACCGGCGTAGTTGTCGGCGACGTTGTTTCCGTACAGAACTCCGCAGGTGCTGGCCACTACTATGTGACTAACGTTGATACTACAAAATTGATCGTAACAGACATCGATCTTGGTACTTCTGGTGCAGTTTCTGCTGGACTAACAGTCGCAGATACAACATTCAACGCTAACACAGCCGTTGATACATCAACCAACGTTATCACAATGGTCGGTCACGGTTACAACGATGGTGATGAAGTTGTCTACGATGGTTCTGTTGGTACAGACATTGGCGGATTGGCAACAGGTGGCGTATACTACGTCATTCGTAATGCAATAGGTAGCATCAAGCTTGCTCTTACATATGCAAACGCAATCGCAGCCACGCCGGTTCCGATTTCTCTGACATCTAAACCAGCATCCCAAGTACACACATTGCATGATCGTCTATTGATCTCAATGTACACAAACGGCGCAAACACCTCCGAATCAATCAACGGCAACACCACCTCTGGTGATGGCCTTGGTGATATCGCTGATGGTGTTACAATGCAGGCTATTTACTCATACTCTAAAGAAGAGTGGAAAGATGATAGTATTGCTGCTGATGAATATATCCCAAGTGATAACATATCTAACGAAGGTAACTTGGCTACCGAACAATATGTCAACGACTTGATCCGCTTCGAATTTCCAATTGAAGCTATTACGTCGGAGCAGTTCGAAATCGGTGGTGGTGCTTCTCACGATGCGTGGACATGGTTTAATGATTACTCTCGTAAGAAGGTTCGTACGGGTGGTTGGGCTGATAAGAACGTGGTTAACACCGCCGATCTTGAAAGATATACAGGTATCATCACACTGGGTAATGTGGACTCTGATACTCAGGTGTACTACCAACAGCTTCACGTGGTTAACACGCCAGTTGACTTTACCTTCCTTGGTGTTGTGAATGAGCCTATTCGTATTTGGCTTGACACTGATCAGAACGGTACTGCCGACACAAACGAAGATAAAACAACGTTCTTGAAATTGTTCGCACGTAAGAAAGCTAGAACATACGCTGGTTCGCAAATCTCTGATATTGGTGTGTCAACCATTCAGACCATTGTTAACCGTTTCCCACTTGCTCACGCTACTGATGCTGCTATCGTTGAAACCGATGGTGCTATCCTTGGTAAAGCTCCTTGGAAGAACGTATACAAATTGGCAACCAGTGCAACTGGTTCCATCAACGCAACACCGACTGCAGATAACATCTTCACAGATGCAAATGCATTCTTCACTGATCTTCATATCGTAACTATCGATATCGTTGCCGGTGGAACAGGTTATGCAGTTGGTGATACTTTTGAGCCAACTCCGGGCACAGCGACTGAAACAATTGCACCAGTTATCACAGTGGCAACACTGAGTGGTTCTGCGATTTCTACCGTGACAATCACTAATCCGGGCGCATGGTCCGCAACTGGCACAATGTCATTTCAGGCAAACGTTGCTCTGAACCTCTCTGGTTCTGGTTCAGGTGCAACCTTCGATTTCCGTGTTGACACAATTCAGCCCGGCGACACGGTGACAATTTCGGCAACGACCAACACAAGAACAGCTTTGATTAACTCATGGACTGTTGGTTCTATCACTAGTGATACCACATTGACAATTGCTGACGATGCTGACTTCACAACTGATTGGAGTTCTGTAACAGCACTTGATGAAACTGGTATTACATACACTGTTGATTCATACATCCTTGCTGCTGATAAGTCTTCACAGACTAATGCTGCACAGGATTACACTGCAAACACCGGTATCAAAAACACTGGTACTACCGCAGTTGGTACAATCACAGATACGACTGCTGGCAATAACAACAGTCTGCCATTCTTGGGTGTACAACAGGGCGACATGGTTAAAATCACGGACAGTAAAGAAGTTCTTATCGATCACACGATTACGGGTGGTGGAACAGGTTATGTTCTTGATGAATTGATCACTGCTGTCGGTGCAAACTGGACAACTGTTCCACGTCTTCGCGTAAAGGGCGTAACAGGTGGTGTTATCACAAAGACCATCATCGAACGTATCGGTGTAGAATCTGCCACCGGACCAACAATTACGTCATGGTCTGCCCCAACAGGCACGGGTGCAACATTCGACTCAACTGTTTCTGGTCAATACAATGGTATTTTCAAGGTTCTAGATTCATCCACAACAGGTGCCTCTAATCCAACTGATACTGTCCTATATCTTGATACAACTGATGTAGAGGGTGACTTCCCCGCAACAACCGAAGCAGCTATTGGTTATCAAGTATTTGAACCAAGCATGTGGCTACAGTGGAAGCAATTTGATATTGATACCACAACACCAACAAGCTATGACTTCAACAAAGGCACAGGTACAAACCTTGACACCATCGATAATAACGGTGGAACATGGGATACCACAAGCATGGGTGCTGGTACCATTCTAACAGTTACCAATGCTACCCAAACTTCGAACAATGGTATCTACACTGTTAAGTCGAATACCACTGGTATTGTAACATTGTTGTCAACAACTGCCAACGAAGCAACTGATAGACTTGGTATTACCGACACCGTGGACACCGCAGCTATCGTTACACTGTTCAATGGTTTCAATCGAACAATTGGTACGGATATCCAAGGTAACGCTGCTGTATTCGGATTTAACTGGAAACTTTCAGGAAACGATGCTACACTGACACAACACTTCGAGAAAGTGCAGCACCAGATGCGTCAATCAACCGACATTGATAACACAGGCGCTAACAAGCGTGGTGATATCACCGATCTATTGATGAGTTTCGCAACACCTACAGGTACTGGTTTGAACTTGTTTATCGATGATCTTGCATCAGGCGATATTAACAACGCGACGTTCAACGATGCTACCGGTACTGGCCGTAACTTCCCGTTCACCAGTTCTGGTAACCTCGCATTCAACAAAAACTTGACTGATGATGCCTCCAGTAAATATTGGTTGTTCTTCGCGAACGACGATGCTGGCGAAAACATCGGACGAGATCACGGAACCAAAGATGCTATCATCGTGAATGATGCTTCTAGTCCGATTGTTGCCATCCAAGGTGACGTTAACGGTTCTGGTAACCACACAGGAACAGCAAGAACCGCTGACTCCGCTGGTACCATTCTTATCCCGTTCACGTACGATTATGATGGTAATGATCAACGCGGTACCGCAAGTAAGTCAGTCGATGCTCCAGTTACGCTGGTTGCTATCGGACTTACCTTGGCACAGTACGTTGTATCAACAGGTACAATCACAGAGGCAACCGGTATCACAATTTCAGCTACCGCTGCGCTTGAAAGAAACTATTCAAACGCCTAATAGTTGTATCTAATTAATTCCTCTCTCATGCCGTTGTTGTATAAATACAGCATAACATGAGAGAGGAATATAAATGTTAACTAATGGGGGGATTTTATATCCCTCCATTTTTTATGAATAAATACATTAAAGGAACCAAATATGACCGTCGATCCAGCAAATATGTCACCCGAAGAACTACTCGAATTAGCACAAGGTGGTGGTACTTCTGATGCTGCACGAAAGCTCAAACTAAGACAAGAATGGTTGGCACCGCCGAAGTCACCCCAAGATGCTTCGCGCCAAAGAAGACGTGTTCGTAAAATGTTATTGAAAATTGCCAAACAGGTCGAACTCAGAACATACGAAGATGCCGGTTTACGTGAACAGGTATTCAAAGAGATTTTCGAAGACCAATTAGATCATAACCTGAACATGCGATGGGGAACCTTCACATGGATATGGGACGTATCAGTTCAGAATCCTTTCCAAGTGATCCGTAAAGACAAATGGTTCAGTACAGGTGGTGGCGTAGATGAATTCGGATCAATGTATCCATCAGGATTTACCGAGCAAATGTATACCGACAAGAGACCAGTATGAAGTTACTATACTTAGAACAGCCAATCAATAACTCAGGTGAACAGATCGTGATGTACGATTGTCAGAATGATTTTCAAAACCCAAACGATAACCAGACATTGATCGAAGAAACATTTCCCAGTGTTACCGAGAGTATTGTAGGACTTATCGGGTCCATTGCTAATCCAGACATTCCGGGCGATCCACCAGAACAAGGCGATGTGTTATGGACACATACTCCCGGAAACAATCGCGTTATTGCGCATTGCATGATGTATGATATTCATGGAAAAATGGACTTCGGTCGATTACCCAAGATGTTCCAAAGCATTGATCAAAAGATCGAAGCATTAGGTCAAGATTGTTTTGCTATGACATTGATGGGTTATAACTGGAATGAGGTTTGGCCTATCTTGGAAGAGAACGTAAAAGCACAAGGTGTTGTGTATATTCCAACTAATGAACAACTTGTTAGAGTTCTCGAAGGTTTGGGCAATGTTCAGATGTTCTCACGAAACGAATTTGCCGAAAAACTCCAAGACTCGCCGCCTGAAAGTTGATGGTTCGGGATTTTCTCTTACCAAGGCTTCCTGATGCAATGCGAGATCAGTTGCGTACACCTGAATGATATCACGATACAACTGATTTCCCTTCGGATCAATATGTAACCCATACGATTTCTTGACTTCTTCTAATGCATTCTTTTGGGCATTGGTCGATTGATGCTTGATTGTCTGAATACTCAGATTCATCCACATATCATCGAAAAACTTGTTAGTTGCCGAATTACAACCATTTGGTGCATCCATCGGTATGAAATGTGTGTCCTTGAGGATGTCTTTCGGTATCCAGTCTGATATCGCCATCACATGGGGGTCATGGTAGGTTTTAAGTGCGAAAATACCTTCAGGTCCGTGTAATGCAGCACGTTTATTCCGACTGTACAGTATTTGGGTGATACCTTTCAGGAATCGGGCGTATGGGTGTTGTATATGGGCAAAATATAGTTGTACTTCCTTACCCCGAACATCATCCAAGCTCATACTGAACCATCCATTCTCCAAGAAGAACTCAGTGAACGTTATAGATGCGTTTTTGTAGATCGGAATGTAGCACATCTTGTATTTGTAGGAGTACAGTACGGTTTTCACTTGCATTCTGTATTTACTAAATCCAAGATACGGTGCAAAACAGCTAAATATATAAAATACGTCAAGGATTAAAATATGCCATCATTCGTGAGAGTCCCACCAGATAGTACTGGTAAGAAAATCGGGTCCGTTGCCAGATCGTTAGTACCGTTTGATAACGAAACAAACGGCGGTTTCGCAATTGGCGATGTCGTTACGGGCGTTTCCTCTTCTGCAACAGGTACGGTTACTGCCATCAATGTTACTGGGTTTACACCCGGAACGGATGGTGAATTGTATCTGAAAACAGTCACGGGAACCTTCACAAACGACGAAAACCTGCAGGTATCTGCTGTCACTAAGGGCGTAGCAAACGTTCCACTGTCCACGAGTCAGATCGATGCTGAATACCAATTGATGGTATTAACTGACCCAGACAATCCAGAATTCAGACAGCGACTAGATGCTGATGGTGCGCAGAAGATAACATTCAAAGACGGTACGCCATTGTTCAGTCCGTTTGGTGATTTGCTTTCTGCAGAACAAAACACAATTTCCGATCACAGCCACACATACACCGAACACCCAGAAGCATGGTACGATGTCACTGCAGGAACAGGTTCTATTACATATCTTCAAAACGAATCTTCTGTTTTATTGGATACCGGCGGCACCGGCTCTGGTGCTAGTGCGGTAAGACAATCACATTTGTATCATCCGTATCAACCCGGAACAGGTAACTTGATCGAAATGACTATTGTCATGGGTGATGTCGGCAAAGCAAACGTTCGTCGTCGTTGGGGTTATTTCGATGATGACAATGGAATATTCTTTGAACTAGATGGAACAACACTGTACGCAGTAATTCGTAGTAGTGCAGCAGACGGTTCTTCGGCAGTAGATACAAGAGTTGCGCAAGCAGATTTCTCAGATAATAAATTAGACGGTTCTTCAACGCGACCATTTACATGGAACCCATTAAACATGAATCTCATGTGGTTTGATTATCAATGGTTAGGTGCTGGTAAGGTACGAATGGGCATGATTACTGAATGGGGCGAGAAGAGAGTTGGCCACACGTTTGAAAATGCTAACAACCTGACACAAGTTTACATGCGCACAGGCACATTGCCAATCAGATTGGAAGTAACTAACACTGGCATTGCATCGGGCAATAGCCAAATGCGTTTTGCTTGTGCTACCGTAAAAGCTCTGGGTAATATTTCTAGAAACACAACACGTCACACCGCAGTGGTCGCTGCAAGAAAAAGCATCGCGGATACAGATGGCGAAAAGCCAATTATGAGTCTGAGAGCGGCTACGACATATCAGGGCATTAGAAACTCTGTTATCAGCAATCTTGTTGGACTTAGCATCGGCAACAATGCAGCTTTCCAATATGTTATTAGAATTCGCAGAGACCCATCCGTATTGACTGGCGCAGTTTTTGCCCCACACGATACCACAAACTCAGCGGTGGAAGTGGATACTACGGCGACCGCAGTAAGTGGTGGTGAGATAATCTGGTCGAGAATTGGTTCGGCTAGTGCTGTCTCTGATTATAACGTATTAACCGACAACGTCAGCAACGAATTATTTAACATTGCGCAGTTCATTTTAGAAGGCGATAACACTACACAACAAACCTTGTCGATAAGTATTCAAGTTATTGAGACAGGCACAGGGCTGTTCTTGTATTCTGTAGACTGGTCAGAAATTCAGTTGTAAGGAGCTTAAATGCTAGCACTCGGCTTCGGTAATTGGACATTTTGGGACACATATGCAGTCAATGATGTATTTGGCAATCAAGCAGTAACGTTTGATGGACCGAACAAACTCATATTAGTGAACCCCGGCGTTACCAGTCTTGACTTCAAAGAAGATGTGTATTCGAACTGGAAAGAGTGGCAGATGGACCCACATTATCAGAATTCACAATACCTATTTGCGATGACCGCCGTTGGTGGTAACCCACTCCCCGGAGCACGTACCCTTGGTATCACGTACTTCTTGGAAAATGGATGGCGCATGAGAACATGGGAAGGCGATCATAACTTGGCCATCAACGGTAACGTTTATACTGTTGAGGGAGATGACGTGTTCGTAAATACCATCGAGAATTGGAACATTCAAATTACCTTTAACGTGTCGAACTTGGTTGACATTGTTGAAACCGGTGCTCTTCTCGATATCAATTCTGTTCAAGAACTTGATGATCTCCACAAACTTCACGGCTTGGATAGCGACAATCCATTGGTTGTCGATCCTACTTCCAGAACGGCTGGAACAATTACACAGACTATTGGTGAAGTCACTGTTGGCGACGATACAACGGTAACGGTAACGCGCACCGACAGCGGATAACAGCATGGCTGGTCCGACTGAAAACGATCCAAGTCAAACAGGTTCCCAAGGTTTACAGGGACCAATTGATACCCTTAGTGTTGCCACACAAGGTATACTATCACATGTAACTGATCTAACTGCCGATATTAATACCGGCGGTGCCGCAGATGTAACTCGCGGATATATCGCAGTAGGAGTTGGCGGTGACATCTTCACTGGTGGCTGTGCCCCTTGGATTTCATATCTTAATGGACTGTACCATTACCACTGGCCAGCATATGGAAACATTCAAGTTCGTGGTTCAGCGAATTGGACATTCACAAATGCATCCAACACGATTTATCGTTACTATGCAGATGGAAACATTCAGGTTCTCGGTTCACCACAAACGGGGTGGATACCGGGCATTCCTTACACTGGTGTTGGTGGTATTACGATGGGCGGCACTGCTGGCGCATATGTTGTCTACAAATGGACTGGTGTTGGTGGTATTGTTATGGGCGGAAACGCTGATGAGAACATTCACAATGTATTCACGGGCACTGGTGGACTTGTTACAGGCGGCGAGGGACTTGCTTCAGAACTCAGTGGAGAACAGGGTCGGGGTGCAGGTGCTTTCATTCAGTTCACACGAGCCAGAAGAAAACGTCCAGAATACTTCGAGCCAGCACACCATTACATTTACAAAGGTTGGTCCAGACGCCGTACGCTACAACTTGATGGTACAGCGGAAACAATGTTCAAGGGCATTATTCCGCGAGTTTACACAAAACCATTGGATACGTATCTTGTACCAGCAGAAACTGAAATCAGTACACGTGCAGCAGAAGTTGTGTTCACCCCATCACGTGAAACCGCATTCGAGTTGGAAATGCAAGCCATTGAGGCCGAGCGTGAATCATTACAGTTTGAGCCACGAACCTATATGTTCACGCCTAGTGACAAATCGGCAGCACGAATTGATGGTCATGCAAAGGTAGAATACTTTGACCAAGGACATTACCGAAGAGTTAAAGATGATGCACTTGTATTAGACCTGAAACTGTATGAAGAGCAAGATCAAATCACCACACAGGTATCATATCGCCCAGCGAAATCAAAGATACAGCGCGAAGATCAGGAATTATTGAAGATTCTATTGGATTAATTGTTGACATCCCGAGACTCCATGTTATACTTCAATTTATACTTCAACACCAACAACTAGGGAGACTTCCGATGGACAGATTTGTTATTGTTAACTGCTACGTTGATATCGAAGATCATGGTTTCAAAAATCCGAACGTGGCGCTGGCGGGACTCAGGGATAAAGAAGATGCCATTGTAGCCTCTGTTGAAAAAATGATACTCGATGGCACGATAGACTTGAACGATTGTCGCATCAGAGTTGATGATATGCTTTACTAATATCCCACTACAGGAAAACACTTGACACCATGCAAAATTCTGGTATAGTATAGACTAATCAGGAGGAAGCAAATGACCAAAGTTGATTCATATGAGATCAAAGCATTTCGTGAGCACCGCAAAGGTAAGTGGCGCGTACGAGTGTTCAAGGACAAGTCTCGCCGGTTGGTGTACACCACTAACTACAAATACGGTTCTGAAGAAGCTGCAGTTAAGCATGCAGCCGGTTTGGTGACGAAGGTGAAGAACGATGAAGGTTTCTTCACTTCTGCTACCTTGAACTACCAAAATCGCAAGAACTTGCCTGAACGCTTGAAATTCATGAGGTACTAAGATGGATAAATTGAACAAAATCGTGACGTTCGCAACAAATGTCGATTTCACTGATCATTTTGAAATTGGCATGGGACCGTCAGACATCATGGAACTTGGAACGGATCGCTTCGGGAAACTAAAACAGGTTTTCTTTTTCCCAACAGTGGACGCTGCTGATCAATTCCGCATGCTGGCATCAACTATGTTGGATTCTGCGGTAGAAGTCTATGGGGCACGTTAAACTCAGATCACGCACAGAAAAAGCTTTCTATCGCCTGAATCGGGACCGGAAGCTTCGGGAGCAAAGGTTTAAATGCTACTACTGTGAGTGCAAACTTGATTACAAAACGGCAACAGTTGATCATATCATTCCATTGAAAGATACTGGACGTTACCATCGTGATGACAACACTGTTGTCGCGTGTGTTCCATGTAACTCTTCCAAAGGTCATCAAAGCATGGCTGAATTCACGGGAGAAACTGTTTCCGTACCCAAGCTACCGCGACAGTTTCGGTACGACAAATCACCATTGGGAAAAGCTATGGAGCGAATAGAAACACGCATCAAACGCGCCGAGTACAATCTAGATATGGCACCGGCAGCGAAATCATTTCCTAAATGGTTGAGGTATTGGAAAAAACGTGGCAGATTCTAAGTACTTAACACCAGCAGATCGTCTTGCTATCATGGAACAGGCCATTACTTTTTATGGGCATAATGTGCCTGATGACGGACCACGTGAGCGGTATAGAGACGATCAATACGCATCTTTGTTATACTTCGCCATGAGTATTGAAAAGTACATATTGAAGGATGATTAACTAATGCTAGGGAAGACAAATGGGGAGTCCTGCCGCTCATAACGGCATCCGCAAGGCGAGTCGGTTCGATTCCGGCCCCTAGTACCTTTAGAGTAGTTCTAGCTTATTATATCTTATCTAAAATTTTAGATAAATAGTTCATGATAAGAATAACAGGAACTACGATGACTTTTATCAGAACAGCCCTTGTTGCAGGGTCAATTGCAACAATCATTAATGCTCAAGCATTTGCGGCATCCCAAGGAAACGTGGGCGCAACATCATCAGGCACTAGTACTATCTCCGTTACCGTGCCAGCATTGGCTCGAATTACAGCGATAGACGATATTGCTTTCGGCACATGGACCGGAACAGGCCCACTATCATCAACCGATGATGTTTGTATTTGGACAAGTAATACCGGCTATTCTATCACAGCTAGTGGCAGTGGAACGGGCGGTGCATTTGAAATGACAGACGGAACTAACACGGTTCCTTACACCGTTAAGTGGGATGATGTTGCTGGTTCTTCTAGTGGAACATCATTGACTTCTGGTTCAGCATTAGCGGGACAAACATCATCTGCTACAAGCACTAACTGTAATGGTGGTTCGGCATTAACGGCTACTCTTGGCATCGATGTTACCGAAAGTTCCCTTGCCTCTGCACCAGTGGGCACCTTTACGGGAACATTAACATTATTGGTTGCCGCTGAATAACCCATGAAAAAGCTATTTCTTGCACTTGCTCTTATGTTGTATGCATTCCCTGTATACGCAGCAGATGCAATTATCCAAGACATAGACGATATCAATCTTGGTACATGGCTGGGGGGCTGCTGAAATAATCAGTGAGTCGGTGCATTGTGTTGCCGCCACCAACAAAATTTATAGTATAACAGTAACAGGGTCTGGTGCTGCCGGTGCCTTTGTTGTATCTAGTGGACCTGCCGATATACCTTTTCAAGTTTGGTATAAAGAAAGCAGACAAGGAAATTTAGTGCAATTGTCTACAGGAACTGCTATTCATAATCTTACCGGAAAAGCGATGGGTAGAAAATTGCCGTTTTGCAGATCAGGTACGGCCACAATAGAAGTGCGCATACAGGGGAGCGATCTCGCAAGTGCACCGGCTGGCTCATATTTTGGAACACTAACCATGATGGTCGTGCCGCAATAACTTACTGAATGATCTCGGGATCGTGCGGAGTATCATGTGGTGGCGTCAACGTGTACCCTTCTTGCTCATCTTCGTCATGATCTTTTTTACCCTTGCCTTTGCCCGAATTAGAATTATCGTTATGATCATCTTCGTTGCCGTGGCCATTATCATGGTCATCAATGAATTCGATATTTGTTGTCTCTGTGCGAGAACTGGCAGAAGTTTCAGAAGTCACTGACTCATTGATTACCGTTGGCCCCTCGACAATAATAGTCGGGGCCTGATCACCTATCACGGTTGTGGTTGTGGTAGTTTCTACAACCGTCGTGGTGATTTCGATAACTGACTCATCCACGAAATGACTGAACGTTGTCCGAACAAGATCACTATGTTTATCGTGACCTTCGCCGCCGTTGTCAATATCGGGGTGTTTGTTGTCGATCAGTTCGTCTGCGATTGTGTCACGAATCCAAACCGTAGTTATTGTTGGTTCAGAAGATGTAACAAATGTTTCTGTAACAGTTGAAACAGTTACGACTGCGGTGGGTTCGGGGGTAGGAACTGGTACTGGACTTGTGTCAGGGGTTGGATCAGTTGCGGGTCCAGCGTCATCGTTGCAATCTGGATCAGGCGTGGAAACTCCAGTTCCAGTTGATCCGTCGTCGGTGTGTTCCGCCAATCCGGTGTCGGTACTATCATCTACTGGCTCTTCTGGAATTGGTACTGGATTTGTGTCAGGTACATCGTTGACGGTTTGCGTTGTCTCCGATCCAACGGTCGTTCCAATTTCATCTCCAGTTGGGGTGGCCAATTCCTGTCCCGAATCCAGCTCAATGCTTGTGAAATTGCCAATAGGTCCGGTGGCGGTATCTCTGGTTGTAAGTATTCCGGTATTTCCACTGGCTTCAGAGACGAAGCTAAACTTTGGTGGAAATTCGCCATCGACCACTTCAGTGGCAGGTCCATCTGATGCACGTTCTTCATCCCTTTGTAGTCTGAGTTCATAATACTTATCTGGATCATAATGGTCGTTATCTGGATCAATGTATTTCATTATTGGATCAATCGATACATGCAATCCGTATAAATCTGGCATACTGAATTGGCTCACATCTAATTGCATTCCCGGCATCGGTGGTATTTCTTGGTCGAAGATAACTTCATCCAGTACCAGTCTTTGCCCTTGTTTCAATTCGATAAACGAACCATGATCTAACGCTATCTTCACGATACCATCGCCGGGGGTGATAATCACTTCATCCTGATAAAGCTTATCGCCTACTTTCACTAAACGCCATGATATATCATCTGTCTTTACCACTACGTCACCTGTAACATATACCACAGTACCGACATGATTGTCAATAGTATCCACGGGGTATATATTTGCACCATCGACTTGAATGATAGGCAATGGGTTTTGCAGAAAATACTGTTCGACAATAATTTTTTCCCCATTGAGCATTATTATCAGGTCAACCCCGCTCTGTTCAAACGACGAAAATGATATGATTATGCTTGGTAAATTGATCACTTTTTGACCGGTAGCATCTATTAACATTATCTCTCCTATACGAGATATTTAGCTTGACTCGATGTTGTTAATTATATATGATGGTCGTTATAAAGTCAACGTAGGAGATCAGGGTGACACTAGATACCGGTTCGTACAACGAGATGCAAATGTGTAAAAACATGCTTGAAGAATTAGACCTTATGAGCATGCCGTGGAATGAACCCCACAAACGAACAATCGTAAAGGAATTCTTGGAGCACCGAATATCATCGCTCCTGTTAAGGGACAAATAATGCTAGGACATTCGAATTTTATACCGTCATCCATGATTGATAATCACGAGATGAAATTCTTCGTGGATATGAGCCTTCCGTTATTGACTCTCCGTTCACTCGCAGACGCGGAAGCACTGGCAATGGCGCAATACGCACGTCAGTTAGAAGGATATATCATATATCAGGTGAGTGATTTTCGGGTGCCATTTACCACATTCCGATTCGAGAACAGTCAAACATTCACTGTGTTTGCACTGAAGTACAGCAAACTCGCAGCGGCACCAGATTATGTGTACCCGCTCAATTCCGACACATCAACCCTAGATGCCTTGAACGCCCTGAAAGGCATAACCGAAGGCACAAACAAGTGCAAAGAACGAGCGATTGAAATCGATGCCAAGGGATGGACAGGATAACATGTCAAAAAGTGCAGTACAATTCAACTCATATCTAGAACTTGATATCGAAACCGATCCAATCTCAATCACCCATTATGTTTACGTGGGCAATGAAGATGATCCATCAATCAAGGATATCGTCCCTTTAAAAGTGATTATTGATGAAGTTGTGGAGTCGTATTTGACCCCGACCGATGATGGTGAATGGATTTTAGACGTTGATATGGAGACATTCCGTCACATCGTTGCTCGTCTTCATGAAATAGCCGATTATCTTGACACAGAAGTTGTCAAATACTCCAAACCGTCCTAAATAATATATGTTAAAGAAAAAGATTAAGTTACAGGGCGGCGTCACCCCATAATGGCGAAAGAGCAATTACTTGAATTTGAAGGTGAGATATTAGAGGTATGTCCGAATTCCACCTTCCGCGTGTTGTTAGAGAACGAACACGAAATACTAGCACACTTGAATGGTAAGATGCGCATGCATCGTATCAATGTAGTGGTAGGTGATAGCGTCTCGGTCGAAATGACCCCATACGATTTATCGAAAGGTCGGATTACATTCCGTCATAAAAAATGATTACACTAACAGACTCCGCAAGAGATCATCTTATTGAAATATGCAGCACCCATGACATGGATGCGGTTAGATTAAGTGTTCGTGGTGGTGGCTGTGCTGGGTTCTCATACGAATGGGATGTCATTAAGAAAGATGAACTTAAAGACGAGGAAATTATTGAATTGCGTGACACAGATTATGTGTTTGCAGTTGACGTAATTGCAATCATGTATTTAATCGGTTCTACAATTGATTACAAAACAGATATTATGGGTTCAATGCTAACGGTGGTGAATCCTAATTCCACCAGCTCATGTGGTTGTGGCGAGAGCGTGGCTTTCGGCTAATACTAATACAGAATAATATGCTGTTATAATTGAGACTTTGTATTGCTAAATACCAATACACAAAGGAACAATAATGTATATTAACGACACCCTCAATAAGACAGAATTTACTCGTAAATCCGGAAGCTATTTCCGAGAGAAAACATGGCACAACTTCACATGTGATAGTTGCAGTGCATTTTTTTGCAGAGCAAAAGGCACGGTTGATCCGGTCAGATTATCTGACGATTATAATCACGTATGCAATGATTGCGGAGCATCGGCGGCAGCTAAGATGTTGGCCGCGCATCGTGCGAAGAAAATTCTAGAAAGATATGAAATTGGCGAAGTGAGGGAAACATGGGACCAATATAATGTTGTATTCGTAGGTTTGGACGACAACTTTATTACTCGTAACGGTGGTGGCAGATATTGGGCTAGACAGCATACGTATGTCATGGAATCACATTTAGGCAGAAGCATGGCTAAAGGCGAAGTTGTTCATCACATAGATGGTGACAAGAAAAACAACAAACTAGAAAATTTAGTAACAATGACAGTACAGGAACACAACAACTGTCATGCGAAATCAGAAAAGCTTATATTCGAAATGGTCAAGGCTGGATTGATAACGTTCAATCGCGAAACCAATCTCTATGAATTCGCAGAAAGCTTCAACGTACTTTAAGTTTTAGAGCTTCTTTCTTTTCAAATTCTCGTAGATCACCCAAGATCACTGAATATGTCGTGATAACACCATCACGGCTAACTTGCACTCTCATATCATCATTTGGCATCAGTTGTTCTAATGCATTGAAGATATGTTCCATGAGGGTTATCTCGTCAGCATTGATCTTCAATATCAGGTCTCCGACCAATATCCCACTACTTGATGCAGGTGAGTTTGGTTGTATTTCCATAACATATAGGCGTTCTTTTTCTTGGTTATAGCCTAACTTAATGCCAATGCGCGGACGTTTGATCTCACCAAAGTTACGAAAATGGTTCAACACACGCTGAACATAATCACCTCTTAGACTGAAACCCAATCCAATTGATCCTACTCTGCCGGGTGAAATAATGATTGTGTTCACGCCAACAACTTCGCCTCTATGGTTCATCAAAGGGCCACCAGAATTTCCTTGATTGATGCTTGTGTCGGTTTGTACGAATCTGCGGAACGGATTGGTATCTTGTGGCAAATGAACACTTGGGCTACTGATAATGCCGGTAGATACCGTGTATTTGAATCCTAGTGGATGACCGATAGCAAACACCGACTGACCTGATCGTAAGAGGTCAGTACTAAATGATAATGGGGCGATGCTGACTAATAATTGATTATTTTCGGGTACGAGAACGGCGATATCAGCTTTTCTATCGAGATGTTTGATTATCACTTTGTGGCGTTTCATTTGGTTCTTGAATAACACGTATGCAAACTTGGAATCTTCAACCACATGAGCGTTTGTTACAATGATTCCACCTTCAACCACAAACCCTGTTCCGGACTTAGTTGGTTGATCTTTTTGTGCAGGATCGGGTTTTTTGGCAGGGGGTTGTCCGTATTGACTAAAAGGGTTGCTGTTTTTTATTGGTTTTGGTTGTTCGTTCGGAACAGCTTGTACAATTACGATGCTCTTCTCCACCGTCTGCACTAGATCAGCTAAATTGATATGGTGGGCATCTGTCGAGGTAACAAAAAACACACTAATCAGGATAACTGCAACGCTCTTTAAAAAGGACATATGTTCACTCCTGTTATGGTATTTAGCATAAGTTCGCCTATGTATTAAATAGTGATAGACATGTCTGTGGTCATATTACTTGATGCGTCTATTGTTCCTGATAATTGTCGCATCAGGTCTTCGCTTATTACATAGGTGTTTGCCCCTCGATCAAATCTAATATGACCCATTTTACACAGATTGCGACCAACCAATTCATATGAATCGTGTGCGATTTTATGTTCGCTGGCCGATAATAATACCAAATTATCGATATCGTTGTTTTTCTTATCACCGTCTATGTGATGTATCTGTTCGCCGCATAACAACATTCGCGCCAGATGATTGGACATTACATATATATGCTCACGTATCCAGTTTCTATTTTGCTTATTCCATGTTTTTTGATAGGGCCAATCCGGACCAACAAATCTATGAACATAGCCATCTTTGTCAGTTTTTTGTTCCCCAAGGATGCGTTTTGAAAGTCGAGATTTAACTGAATTCTCATGAGTGATTGCCGGATGATAACATTTACTGCAATATGAATTCATTTTACATCTTTCTTCATAATTGTGCGATGATCCCATATTGTTTCTGAACTTCCCTTTTCTAGTAAACTCAATGCCACATACATCACATTCGTAAAGGGCATGATACGCTTTGTTTTTTCTGTGGAACGTGCAGTCACCACGAGTCACTTTAACGGTATTTTCGATTTGTACATCTCGTATATACATAACATCTCCTATTGTAATATGTTATTTATGCTTGGTGTAGCGTTTTATAAAATTAGATAAATACCTAACAACATAGGAAATGACATGACACAGCAGGTAGTAGATGTAGGCAGTAGCGCCAATGACGGGACGGGTGATCCTATAAGAACTTCGATGATAAAAATCAATGATAACTTCACGGAAGTATACACCGAATTAGGTGGTGCTTCTTTGAGTAATTTATCCCTCACCGGGAACAGTATAATAAGTGATGACACCAATGGACAGATCATTCTTGATCCAAATGGAACAGGCGATGTGATCATTACCAGTGGCAATCTCGGAATAAGCACCTCAACTCCCGTGGCAAGATTAGAAGTAGAAGATAACGCCAGCACCGCTAGTATGTTGGTTAAAATTACTGCAGATGACCAAACCCCTTGGGGATTGATTATTGGCAATGATACCTTCAGCACAACCGATACCGATGGATTATCTGTGGCGGTTGACGATGCGGGTAAAGCATCATTGATCGTTCGGGGGGCTTCTTCCACATTGGCATTTGGTACAGTGGCTACTGAATTCATGAAAATGGATGCGACCGGACAGGTCGGTATCACGCAAGCTACACCATTAGCAAATCTACACGTAACCAATGCAAGCTCTGCCGTAACCGCCGTCACCGCACAACAGGCCAAGGGTATTATTATCGAAGGGTCATTACAGGCACAATTAACATTTTTGAATACGACCTCCGGATTTGGATCAATTGCATGGACTGACGCCAACTCCGCTACTTTGGGTGAAATCAAATATGACCATAATGGTAATATTCTGAGTTTTACATCCAATACTGCTGAAGTTATGCGTTTCAATGCTGCGGGTGATATGAGCGTTGGTAATACCAATGGTGATTATTCTCAATTGGGTATTGTTGGACCAGTATTGAACGTGGGTGGTGCCGACAATGGGTGGGTACAAACCACCCACACTGATGCTGCGAACGATGAAACCGTTGGTGCGTTTTACTCTGCCGATCAAAATGGTCTTGGCTCTGGCATGTCTCTGTGGAGAGAAACTGGCAATTCCATGTTGTTGCGTTTAACGTACCGAGATGCTGGATTAAATGTTGTTGAAGGATTTCGACTTAATGGTTTAGGAAATGTTATCATAGGCAATTCCGGCACCGGCCCATCCAATACATACGTTCTGGAAGTAGAAGGAAATATCAGTAATCAACGTGTCGAACTTATTGATAACCAAGTTCGGGCGACAATCACCAATGAGAATTTGATATTAGATGCAAATGGAACCGGAGTAGTAAGTGTAAGCTCGAACTTCGAAGTTGCCGGTGATAATTTTCGCGTGGTAACCCCTCAAACGCCCGCAGGTGTTGGCGTTTCTGGTGATCTTCCGGGCATGTTCGCATATGATTCCGCGTACATTTATATTTGTACAGGCGTGTACGATGGTTCAACCGCTATTTGGCGACGATCACTAATGGCTTCGTTCTAATATGCATGAAATTAATACTAAGCTAACCGATACCGTTCGAATAGCTTGGACAGTTGGAGATGTATGCAATTACAGTTGTTCGTATTGTAGACTAAATCTGAACAAAAAAATGCCACCTGATGCAGAAACCATCAAAGATATCTGTGAAGTATTCATTGATCATTACGAACCTCTGGGCAAAACCGTGGAGATACAATTCACTGGCGGCGAACCAACGGTGATCCCGAACTTTCAGTCGGTATTGAGAATGCTTCATAACAGGAACTGTAAAACATCATTGCTCACAAATGGATCACCAAATCTGGACTGGTGGGAGCAAAACGCCAACACATTAAACACCGTCAATATAAGTGTTCATTTGGATTTCGTAGATATCGAGGAACTCGAAGAGAAGATTGATCTTCTTAAAGACCGCGATCTTCATCTTACCATAGCCACAACCCCCGAAAATTTTGAAACCGCGACAGAGTTAAAAACCAGATGGGACGAAGAATTTCAAGAGCACGAAATCCAAATAACATATCAATTGTTATACAAAGACATGCCATTCAATCAGGTTTTAATGGATTATACTCCTGAACAATTACAAATCGCGTATGGCACCACCGAAAATAACCTACCCACGTCGGACACCAACGAAAATGAACACGTAGACAAGATTCGATCAGAGAAGAGAAATACATACAAGGGATACATCTGTTATGCTGGTCTTGACACATTAGTCATTGATTATGCTGGACACATTCGCAGATCACATTGCGGCCAAGGACAGCCAATATGTAATATCTCCGACCCCAACATATTAGAGAATCTAGCCAATCGGTTACCAGCATTGCCAATGTTATGCGAGCAGGACCGTTGTCCTAATTGGTTCGATATGACCGCGTATAAACAACGGCCATGAACGGATAAATAGTCAAAAGAGGTACAACTAAATGGGCACTCCGACATGGACAACCACAGCCGGTTCACTTGGAATAATTTCTGAACGCGAATATTACAGATTGCAGTTCAATTCTACCGATTCGGCGGGTGGCACCAACACATATTCCCAAATTGCTGGGGTGCTTCCTAGTGGCTTGAGACTGGGTTCAACGGGTATTCTTGAGGGCCAACCAACTGAAGTCAGCGATGATGTCGATTTTGAATTTGCAATTCGAGCAACTTCCCCTACTAGCATCGTGGCAGACCGTACGTTCTCATTAACTATTACTGGCAGAGATGCCCCCGCAATTACAACCGGTTCAGTACTGGGTGTATATAGAGATTCACAAATCATCAATATCACATTAGGCGCTGATGATAGTGATCCGGCAGACACTTTAGTGTGGTCCCACGTAGGTGGCACTTTGCCGCTCGGCCTTTCTCTTTCATCGAGTGGGGTGTTGAGTGGCATTACGCTTCCAGAAAGCACATACGCAGCAGAAACGTTAGGTTATGATGTGGTAGGATACCAAACCGTTCCGTACGATCAAGACCTAGACCCAAATACAGTAACGTATCAATTCACCGCAAGCGTCACGGATGGAGTGTATATTGATACGAGAGTATTCACCTTCACCACACAATCTTTGTACGTATTCACCGTGGATACAGATTTGATCACGGTAGATCATTCAGGACCAGCATTGACCGCCGATGCAACTGGCCGTGTACCGATCATTACAACGACCGCTGGATCAATTGGCACATATCGTCATAATAACTATTTCTCGTACCAATTCACCGCTGTGCATTATAATCTAAATCAGTTGGAATGGATCGTCACATCAGGCGCATTGCCATCTGGTCTTACATTGAATGCGACATCTGGATATATTTACGGAAATTTCCCTGTATTGACCCCAACAACCACGACTTATAGCTTTGTACTACAAGCTCGCGAACTAAGTAATCCAACAGTAATTTCCACAGAAGTTTCATTCAGTATTGATCTGTATGGAGAAATCGATACCACGGTTACTTGGGTTACCGCAGCTAATTTAAGTATTACTGCTGGAGAAACCAGCACCTTGAGTATTCAGGCAACCAATACTCATGACGTTCCATTTATTTACACTATCACCTCTGGGGCGTTACCGCCAGCACTTACTTTGGGAACAACTGGATTGATCACTGGGTTTGCGGGATATGATATCATGTCATTCGATGCCCAAACGACCACCTTCGATGGTGGGACAACCACCTTCGAGTCTGAATTCACAATCGTGGTGAATGCGATCACACAATCAGGGGAAATTTCTGCAAACAAAACGTTCAATATTGATGTGCTGCGGGATTCATTCCAGCCATATGAGAACTTATATCTTCGTGCATTCCCTCCATTAAATGATAGAACCCCAATGAACAATTTCTTGAGTGGTAACTCATTATTTCCGGTTCAGGATTTATATCGCCCAGAAGACCCGAACTTTGGTATGGTTGACGATTTAGATATGCTATTGATGTATGGATTGAATCCAGAGTCAGCGGCAACATACATGACCGCACTGGGAAACAATCATTATTCCAAGAAGCTACGATACGGTGACTTCAAGTTAGCCAAAGCATTGGAATCAGATGAAACTACCGTAAAATATGAAGTGATCTACGTCGAAATTATTGATAAAGCGGAAAACGAACTCAAGGTATCGGCACCCCTCAGTTACACTGATGCAGTTACCGACAATACCATTGAAGTAAACAGTTTCGAAAATCTGCGATCCAGATTGCGGACAACGGTCGGTACATTGGATTACAATGCATTGCCATTGTGGATGCAAAGTGTTCAAGATAATGGAAGTGTTCTAGGTTTCATTAATGCGGTGCCATTGGCATACATTAAGCCGGGACGTGGAGACGAATTGTTGTACAAGTTGAATAAGTCTGAACTTACATTGCGCGACATCGATTTTGTAGCAGATCGGTATGTATGGGATCAAACCTTCAGTAAGTTCTATGATAAGGACTTGGAAGCGTTTGTATCAGGGTCACAAACCACTGAATTGGCGCAATACTTGGCATTTCCTAAAATCAATGTGTTGAGTTAATCATGCTTATATCTGAACTTCTTGAAAATCAGCAACAATCGTTTCTTTCCGATATAGACAAAGATGAAGTCATCGAATCGATTTTCCGAGATATCACAAGTGCTCCAGACACTTTGATCTGGCGGGAATTGACCAGAACATATCAACGCGAAACCGGAAACACGCCATATGATGCCCTTCGATTTTCCGAACTTGTACGTTATGATGATGATTTCGTTGCATGGCTTAAAAATGATTTGATGTACGAAATCGATAGATCAATCAGTACTATAACGTCCCAAATGCAAGGCACCAGAATCCCAATATGGAGAGCGATATATGCTCCGGAAAACAAAAAACCATCACTTCAGGGTGATCGATATTGGGCTTGGTCGAAATCTTCAGCAACACCGCATTGGGGTAACAAGAAACAAGGCGATGTTAGGTGGTTGTTCTCTGCAACAGTAGATGTTCGTAATATCGATTGGCAAGAAACCTTGATACAAAATTCAAATCCAGAATTTTCCGAAGAACGAGAAATCACAGTTCAGGGGCCTGTCAAACTTATAAACATCGAAAAAGCAGCATAAATACAAGGTAGGTCGCGATGTTACTAGCATCCACCTAATCTAACGTCTGGGAGGACAATCAGCATGAATATTTATAGCATATACAAAATCACCAACCAAATCAATGATAAAATGTACGTAGGTTTTACAAGCAAATCAATTGAACATCGTTTCAGAATGCATAAGGCAAAAGCAAGAAAATCGTCATACTATCTATATAACGCAATGAGAAAGCACGGGATTGAGAATTTTACAATTGAAGCCATATATCAGAGCAATCATCTTGATCATACCTTGCATGTTATGGAGAAATATTTCATAGAACAGTATGGTACCCATTATTCAACTGACGGAGGATATAATATGACCTATGGCGGGGAAGGTACAATGGGATTATCGCCATGGAACAAAGGAATAAAAATGTCTGATGGACACTGCAATAAGTTATCCGATTCGCACATGGGCATCGCGCATACCGTTGAGACCAGAACAAAAATGAGCGAAACTAGAACCGGAATGATCAAATCTTTCGAGCATCGCAACAATTTATCCCTGTCCCTGCGCGGAAAAAATGTACCAACACATAGACGCAAACTTATCAGCGAAACACTTAAAAACAAACCAAAACTAACATGCGATATCTGTGCGCGAGAATTCGCAGATGTCGGCGCAAACTTCATGAGACATCGTGATGTTTGTATAAATAACTACAAGAATGGAGATACCTAATTATGGCATCAAATATTAATAGTAGCAACATTGACGCAGCATATCCTGTTGCGGGCACTGATAATGACAGTCAGGGGTTCAGAGATAACTTCACTGCATCCAAGAACAACTTCACGTTCGCAAAGACCGAGATCGAAGACCTTCAAGCAAAAGTTCTGCTTAAATCAGCCCTAACCGGCACATCAATTGACAACGACATGGGTGGTTCAAGCCTATTTGCTGGTGTTACCCGTGACATGAGCGAAACTCGTGTGGCTCTGGGAACAACATCCGGAACCGTAACAATTGATTACAGCTTGGGTGCATATCAGACATATACCATGTCAGCATCTAGTACATTAGCATTTTCTAATCTTCCAGTCGCTGGCGAGTTAGGTACTGTTCGTGTCGAAGTTACCGTAGCCAACGTTGCCCATACAGTTACATTCCCATCAGCAGTATCTCTCGGTATTGTCGATTTGATGGGATTTGACTCAACAACTGCAGCAATTACATTTGACACCACTGGTACATTTGTGCTAGAATTCACATCTCATGACGCTGGTACCACGATTACAGTCGAAGATATGTCACGTGCTCGTACCCGCGTAGAACAAAAAACAGCCACTGCGGTTGGTGTCGCTGGCGATCTTGCCGGAATGACAGCAATGGACGCAACCAACTTTTATGTATGCACAGGAACATTCGATGGTTCAACCGTTATCTGGAAGAAACTCGTACTACAAGCTATCTAATGAAGATTAAAGAACTCTTGGGTGAATCATCGAACTATTTGTATCATGCCACGCTCACTAAAAATGTACCAAGCATCATGAAACAGGGATTGATGCAATTTCAACCAAGCAATTGGGTACGCCGAGATGGCGAACGATATAACACCGATGCTGGGTTGTTTGCATTCGAACATCCAGTCGATGCGGTTAATTGGGCACAAAAAATGCAATTCAATTTCAAGGACGACACATCTATCATTCGCGTGAAAACATCTGACCTATGGAAGTTAGACCCATCTAATGATCCAAATCTTATGTTTGGACAAGGCAAAGCGATGAAATCACAGAGTGACGTATCCGTTAATGATATCGTTGATGTCTTTAATGTTAGTGATTTTGGAAACCCAATGACCATGAATAAAAGTCGTGACGACTGGTTAAAAGACATATCTAAAAAACTCATTAAAGAAGGGTACTCGGGCTATATTGCATACGTCCTTGATAAACCATCACGCGATGCTCTTGCTAAGAAATACCCACCACAATATCCTGAATGGATCGGACATCACATTACGTACTCAATGAAAGTCGCATTGGGTGTTCCAGAACAACCACGCACGGTTAATGTGATCGGGCGCGTGAACACAAAAGGATTAGAAGCATTGATCGTAGAAATCGATGGATCAACAAAGCGTGTTCCAGACGGTGGAACAAATCATATTACATGGAGTTTGGATCGGTCGCAAGGGTTCAAGCCATTCCATTCCAATGAAGTAATCAAAACCGCTACCATGGAACCTTGTGATCCACCAATAGCCATCAATGTTACGCCACAAATCGTTAAATAAACTTGCTATTTACGCATGTATTGAGTATAATTAATACATAACAGTGAGGAAACACACATGACCACCGAAGTAGATTTAAGAAAATACGTACATTTTGTCGAAGGCGTGACCAGCGAAGAGTCGAGCGATACTTACTCTCTAATCACCCGCTTGGAAACATTGTACAAAGCATCCGAAATGGATTGTGCCCGAATTCTGACCGCCGGTATTGGCATGGCTGGAGAAGCTGGTGAATTTGCGGAGATCATCAAGAAGATTGTCTTTCAAGGCAAAGAGTACGATGAAGAAACTATTGTTCATCTCAAGAAAGAACTAGGTGATGTTATTTGGTATTGGGCACAAGCGTGTCGGGCATTGAATGTCGATCCTAATGAAATCATCACAGCTAATGTGGACAAACTTGAATCACGCTATCCCGGTGGTGAGTTTGATGCATCACGTAGCGAAGAAAGAGAAGAAGGAGACATCTAATGAAACTACGATTGTTATTTGAAGCCGACACCATCGAAGACCACAACAAGCATATTTTCATTCACAGGGTGACACAATCTGCAATGTACAAACATCTTGGGATGGCCCGATTTGGTGGGTTTATCTCGATGGCAGCTAATGAGAAAAAGCATCAGGCACTGGAACCAGTTTGGCAATTCCTGTGGGATAATGCAAACAAGGATGAACTAGACGAGTTCATGGCCACGCTTAAAGAGACCCCAATGGATGGATATATCACTCACGTGTATTCCGATAAAGCTGGGGGCAGCACCAAACTTGGAGCATTCTAATGCATCCATTGATCAACAATCTCGCAGATTTTGAGACCAAAGACATTGTTAAGAAACTGTCCGATCTTCATCGAAAGATGGCATCGGCCAGACAGATGGGAATGACTATTGGCTTACTGGATCAAATGCAAGTCGTTATCAATCAATATACTGTTGAACTTACCGAACGTCAACAGAAAGAATATGCTCAAATTCTAGCCGACGCAGATGAAGATAGCGATGGCGAGTTTGATGATATAATCAACATCGGATCATAAATGACAACAATAACATGGCGTAACGAGTTTCTTGGTATAATTTTAGTAGACGAGGTAATGTTACCGAACAAGTATAAAGCAGTATTCGCGATCACAGTACACACCGACGACAAATTAGAACAGAATATGGCATTCGAAAGATTGCAGTATTTCATGGAAAAAACAATCGATAACACTCTATTCGCATGTATTAACAATCCTGTGATTGACGATATCATCGGGGGAGCAGTAGCGACTAATATAGCATTTCTTCCCAAAGAACCATATGACCAAATTATTGCCATGGCGTTGCATTGTAAGTTGAATGTAATACTTGAAGGCAAAATGACGGTGGATGCATTAAGTCTAAGCAGCCATCATGGCGATGACATCGAATACATATTCGGGTCCGACGATAGCTATGGATTATTAGACTCAGATGATCCGGTGACGCCTTGGTGGTTTACCAATGACGCAGCTACAATTGCTGATGATTTTGTAGATGCCACCGAAGACGAAATCAACTCATATCAAGAAGCATTCGGATGGAATAAGCTAGGATTTACGTGGGACGGTGAAACCGCAGTCTCGGTCGTCAAGAACTTATTCAAACCACGTATCATTGATGGCGGCAAAAAACCTACTTAAAGATTTGTCCATGTTTAGTAGCCAAGAACATATCCATTGAGACTTGTTCTTGGCGAACAAAACCTGTAGGCAAATCGCCCTTGTGGAACAACTCAATAATTGCACATACTCCCGATGCGGTAGTCCGTTGAATTGCGGTCATTCCGTTCTCGGCATAAATCTTTCTAGTGTATGGACGATATCCATGAGGAACAGTTGGTGCGCCACCAACCACAGACGCATGCAATACGACAACATCATCTTTTGTGGTGGGAACATGCATGTCCAATATTTCTACCAAGGCTTCTCGATTGTCACGGAACCTCAGATCATTCAATAGAAATTTCATCTTATCACAATGGCCCGGATACCGTAACGTTTCATACGACATATGCCGAACCTTGCCTTTATATGTTTCAGTAAGTGTTCCAACTCCACCAGAAGTACTGAAAGATTCGTACAAATCACCGTCGATAATCACAGAATCCAGATTACCCATTGCCGGTATTTGGCACGGATTGCCATCAATGATCACATCGCACGGGTTGCAATATTCATTCACTACACCAGCAGTTGACCATGTACGGTAGTATTTCATCTCGTTCTCTGCCATCACAGGTAGAGCGCCAACCTTCATTTTGATTGACCATAAATCTTTGAATTGCTCTGCGAGACCATTCGCGATGATGTTTATCGCGCCGGGTGCAAGACCACATTGGGGCATAACAACTGCATCCTTGGCATTCAATTTAGCGTACTGTGTGATATCGGTGTCTTCAGTGAGATCAAAGTATGCGATTTGTAGCTCAATTGCGACATCAATGATCAGTTTATTCAAGAAAAAAGGAGCGGCTGATATCACAGCATCACTCCCTTTCAAGAACTTCTTAAGTTCTGATTTCTTGGTTGCATCAAGTTTCTGTACTCGATCATCCGTATCGTTCATATCCCCTATCTGTACATCATGTGACGGAGAGGTGTCCCTTGGAACCATTCTCGTTGATTTCTCTGATAACATTTCATAGATGGTTAGTCCTATGTTTCCCGCACCGATAATTGAGATTTTCATTGCATTTCCTTATATAGTGTACTATAATATTTAGTAATGGAATTTGACAAGCTAGGAAAAGTTCACTACACCACTCAAGACGTTATGTCTGGTTTATATCAGAATGACATTCTCTTGGACGAGGTGAGCATTAGTGATGAGAACGAGGTTCGGTTGTTTAACGACTCAGTTAATCGACTGTACTCCGATTATGGCCACTTGTTGCTCAAATCAACCGAAGACTACGATGATGCAACAGTTGAAGCATTTGACTCAGACAACCAATCCAACTGGTATATGCCACAGGAATACAAAGACCTTGATATTGCTGAATACGTGATCGGCTTATGTAAAACCGATGCCGAGTTACAGCGTGTTGGCGAAGAGTTGATGTTGTTTCAAGACAGAAATATGTTTCCGTTGTTGCAATTCCTTAAATACTTTGTAGATACAGTACAAGACAGCAATCTGGTCATGGGCGTAGGTCGTGGCAGTTCGGTTGCATCATATGTATTGTATTTGATGAACGTGCATCGAATCGATTCGCTTTTTTATGGATTGGATATCAAAGAATTTTTGAGATAGAGGTACAGAATATAAATACAATGTATTAAGGAGAATAGCATTGTATTATGTATATCAGTATGTCAGAGAGGATGGAACGCCATATTATATAGGCAAAGGAAAAGGAAACAGAGCATGGTCTGCATCAAGAACCGTACATAAACCTATAGACGAGACTAGAATTATAATTGTGGAAGATGGATTAACCGAAGAAGAATCTTTTAGACTGGAAAAGACATTGATTGAACAACACGGCAGAAAGGATCAAGGTACCGGCATATTGAGGAATTTAACAGATGGTGGAGAAGGTAATTCTGGAAGAATAGTAACGCATGAAACCCGAAATAAAATAAGCAAGGCGAATGGTGGCAAAGTTTCTCGTAGCGGATTTACTCTCACCACAGAACACAAACATAAGATTTCAGAAGCAAATAAGGGTCATATGCGGGATACTAGTCATTTACATACTAAAGAAGTAATAGAAAAGCGAGCCAATAGCTTACGAGGGTACCAAGCTTCAAATGAAACCAGATCGAAAATGTCGGCGGCACATACGGGCAAAACATTATCAACCGAGCACAAAAATAAAATAAGCAAAGGCAACACGGGAAAAGTATTATCAGATCACACTAAACAACAAATAAGTGCTAGTAAACTTGGAGATAAGAATCCGATGTATGGAGTACCTTCCCCTATGCGGGGCAAGACCTATACCGAAGAACAAAAACGACAAATAAGAAAGACAAAATCACAAAACGCAAAACAAAGGAAAACAAATGGCACATAGAACAGCACAAGGACGAATGATCGATATCGAAAAACTTCGTCTACAAAACGAAGAAACCATTGCGGTGGGTAACATGGGTGTGAATGCTCGTGGTGATAAACTCGGCCCGAATGGTGAAATCGTGAAGACACGTAATGAAATCATGAAAGAGCATTACTCACAAATTCACCAGAATGTACCAACAGATGGACACATTCCACAGAAGGCAGAGGCTGATATCTCACAAGCAGAGATCGTCCCGACTGTTCGTGAAGAGATTGATCTGGATGATCCAGATTTTGAAATGGGTGAAACATTATCAGATGGCGATCTTGCCAAGAAAATAGCAGAGGAAGACTAAATGGCTACAGGTAGAGACTTAATGGCGAAGGCCGGTATTTCCGGCACAGTTAAGGTAGACTCATTGAAACCATTGCGAGATGTTATTCTCGTGAAAGGTATCCATGAATCATTTGCAGAAGAGCGCCGGTCGAAAGCTGGCTTGATTATCATGGCAGACAAATTCGATGGTGCAGCCATTCGCCCACGTTGGGCACAAGTATATGCTGTTGCGGAAAATGTCGATGACTATGATGTCGGCCAGTGGGTACTGATCGAACATGGTCGGTGGTCTCGATCTGTAACTATTGAAGACCCTGATGGGGAAGTCATTATCAATCGTGTTGATCCAGATGGTGTCATGGGCACTTGGGATGGCGCGGATAAACCTGTCAACAATTGGATTGGCGTAGCAGATTAAAGGATAAGCGAATGGACGGATCATCAGGATTTATGATATCAGACGAACGATTGGAAGAATTGATGAACAGGACCGACGAAGAAATTGAAGCTGCTGCCGCCGATGATCCTGACAATCCTATCCTCACGGACGAGCAACTTAAACAGTTCAAGCGCGTTGACCCCTTGACAGACGCTCAACACATCTCTATACTAAAGAATAACGTTCGTGAACTTCAAGAACAACTCCAAGAAGCCTATAAACGGATCAAGGAATTAACAGATGCCTAAACACGTAGTCAAGCGCGAGGGCAAAGGCACCCAACGTTCTTGGGATCGTGAGGTCGGTTATGGCACCGCACCAGATTGGTACTTGCAATCACATGGATATTCTGTTACTATAGAAACTCATGACATCAATCACCTACTTGTTCCATCATTGAAAAACTGGAAGAGTACAATACGCAAAGACAAAGAATGAAAAGATCGTGGGTATCTACACATCGTCCATCAACATTGGACGAATTTGTATTCAGTGAACCAGTTCACCGCGAGTACGTCGAGGGATGGCTAAAGAATGGCAGTTTCCCTCACGTAATGTTCAGTGGTGCTGCTGGAACTGGTAAAACAAGTATGGCGAAATTGTTGATCAAGCTATTTGATGTCAATCGTTTCGATACATTGTTCATTCCAGCGTCCCGTGAAAACGGTATTGATATGATCAATACCAAGATTACAAACTTTGTATCAACCATGCCTTTAGGTGAATTCAAAGTTGTCTTTCTGGATGAAGCAGATTATCTATCCCCTAATGCGCAGGGCGGATTACGTGAACTTATGGAGACGTACGAAGATACGACACGTTTCATCTTCACTTGCAATTATGCCCACAAGATCATTGAACCATTAGGTTCCCGATTGCAGGGTTGGCACATCGATAAGATGGACAAAACCGAGTTCACTGCTCGTGCTGCGACGGTGTTGGTAGAAGAAGAGATAACATTTGATTTGCCCACGCTGGACACGTACGTTAAAGCGGCATATCCCGATCTTCGCAAGTGTATCAATATGTTGGATCAGAATTCATTAACTGGTACTTTAATTGTGCCAAGTGAATCAGAAGAACAGAACTTGGACTATAGATTACACGCGGTGGAAATGTTCAGAAATGGCAAACACACCGAAGCACGTAAGCTGATATGTAAGCAACTCCGGAACGAAGATGTTCATGAAATGTTTGCGTGGTTGTATGACAACTTGGAACTATGGAGTTCAACTGAACAAGGGCAAAATGATGCAGAACGTATCATCCGGAATTCTATTTCCAAGGTTCCGACACAGCCGTATCCAGAGATCAATTTGAGTGTAACCATTATCGACTTATGCAAAATAAAGGTGAGTGAAGATGCTTCTTAAACTTGAAACATACCCCTATACTGACCGCACAGTACACCAGCATGAGTCGTTCGATATCAAATGGCATCGAGAGTTCACTGGCAAGACCCGTGATACCTACGTGCACCTTCATAACATTAAAGATGTTGATGTCAACATTGAAATGGTGCCTCAACAATTTTATGAGGGCCGTGAAGATTGTGAGCCATATTTCGTGTATCATGATGCGTGGGTCATATGGCCCATTTGGAGCAAAACCGTCAGACGGAAAATCACAAATCAAGCAAAATACAGATACGTCGATTTGTATCCGGTACAATTAGATGGTGACATGATATACATGGAACATGAGTATTACCTCAAACTGGTAGCAGAGTTGGAATTGGAGACAGAGCGTGGTTGAACACAGCCCCGAACGGGATAAAGAAGTATTGAGTATGGCAAATGCAGTAACAAATGACACAGAGTCAGGCGAGTTTGTAACTTTGACTCGTGACTACGTAACAGAGCTTGCTAGCATTATGAAGAAGTGGAGAGCCAAGGCCAACATGAGAGCTAATCGAATCACTGACCTTGAAAATGATCTCAATGATTCTGAGAATGAACTAGAGAAAAAGAACAATCTGATCGAAGAGTTGAGAAATAAGATTGATGGACAGGACGAAGATTGGCAAGAACAAGAAAAATTGATTGATGCACTCTCGCAAGCGGTCGCGGAAATCAATGAGAAAGACGAACGAGTCACTATGCTTGAGGAAGAACTCGAAGAGGCCAATGATACCATGGAACGCCAATTAGCAGAATACAATGATGCTTTGGAATTAGCCAAGGATGGCATTGAAGTAACAATCGAATAAAGGAAAACACATGTTTTTAGTAGCAACACACGCGGCGATCCCGCGCAACAAGAAGAGCACTTCAGAAAAAGATTTCTGGTTGAACCCCGATAACATTCAACTTGATGAAGATATCAAATTGATGAAGAACGTAAAAATGAATGCATTGGCAACGTCCAGCATTGTTCTCGACCTAAAAAACAAGAAGGTTATCAAGAACCGCTTGGGCGACGGTGACTATGAAGTGGTCGTAAATTACTTCATGGAAAACTATCCTGAACTTAAAGCGCAATTTCAAGCAGAAACTAGTTGACAGCTAGTAGATTTCTGGTATACTATACAAAGATCAACAAAGAAATGGATGGAAATCATGCTAGCGATTCGTAATTACAAAGAGCAAACAACCGGTTGGAAAATGCCAACAGAGCAAGCTATTGAATTGGCAGCTTGTGCGTATCGCTTGAATGGTGGCTTTGTTAGCACCACGAAAGAACGTGAATTGATGAAGCCTGAGAAACCACAGGTATCTAACCGTACCTTGATCTACAAGGCCGCTGGCCTGTATGATACCTCAATCGAGGGCGAAACCAAAGCCTACAAGAAATACATGGCGAAAGAAGGAAATGCGGAAGCGAAGGTCGATTACCAAATCGCCGGAATGTTCCCTAACATGTATTTCTTGGCCCGTGTCCCTACGCTAGAAATCACCGATGAAGATCGGGCGCTGGCCGCAGACATCATATCATACACTTCTACCATGCTGTTCAAAGCATTGAGTGGTGCCATCAGTGATTATGAGAAATCCTGCTTGGAAATCACTAAGTCCAATGAAGTTGACTTCAAAGATTTGGGATTGGTCGCCAGCTTGGCCACGTTCTATCATCGTGGACAAACACGATTGGACCAAGACCTGAAACGCGCCAGTGCTGCTAAATTCAGCAAACATGTTGGTCTGCCCGGTGATAAAATTTCCATGAAGTTCACCACCATTGGCAAATACACCAGTCATCGCTACAATTGCAGCGTTGTATCTGGCACGGATGCCGAAAGCAACTTGATCTTTTTCTTCTCCAACAAACATCTGGACGCCTTTCCAGTGGGCGAAGAACTCGATATCACGGCAAAGGTAAAGAAACATACCACTAGTCGTGAGGTTCAAGCGCCAGAGACGGTAGTCAGTTACGTTAAGATACTGAACCCGAAGAAAGCCAAACAGAAAGAAGCACAAGTTGAAGTATCATAAAGACGACAAACTAATACCATCGGCATTTTTCACCATGTAATCCATGATGTCGTACAATGTTGGCCTTTTGTCCTTGTTTACTACATAACGGGCATGTATGTTGACATGTGAACCCCGGATTATACGCGAGTGCTTTGGTGGACATTAGATTCTTGGTATTTTCTCGGTGGGTCCATCCCCTTGGGTGGACTACTTTAGATAACGCTAATTTATGTTCTGCTGTTTTTGGCAATCCGGTTAACCCATTTGATACCGCTTTGCATCGATCTGGTGCTCTATTATTCTTGCAAATGGTGGCGTAATCTAAATCAAATCCCCTTGAGCGGTTTTTGTTAAGAAAATCGAAACGCCTATGTAATCGGAGTTTCATAATTACATTATCTTCCCATAATATCGCTCGTGCTTTGTTGTCGGGAAATTGTTTTCGTATCTGTATTATATCAGGTTCGCCGTGAATTTCACGAAAAGCGGCAACATATTTAGATGATGTGAAATAGGTTACCCATAGATCGGAAGGATTGCAATTTTTCGCATATCTTACTCCATAGTAAAATACCTTCAATGATGACCATCCAATAAGATAGGTGTATGGTATATAAATAGATTGCATGCTGATGTCCTCCAAGACGTTAGAGTAGGTGGAATTCGCGTTCGTGACCTACATTGTATTTATGATAATAGTTGACATTGATCTAAATTAGGTGTATCATACCTAAATGAACAAAAAATACAAAAGCACCGATAAAATTATTTTATCCGATTGTGATGGGGTGATGTGTAATTGGGAGTTCGCTTTCGCTATCTGGATGGTTGATCATGGGTATGAAGAGATTGAAGATGCCCATTATCATTACAGCATGGCTATGCGGTTTAATTTGCCGGATTTGGCGATTCGACAGCTTGTCACCGTATTCAATGAATCAGCAGCTATTGGTTTCCTTCCATCATTGAGGGATAGCATCCAATATGTCAAGAAACTGCATGAGGAACAGGGCTATGTCTTTCATGTGATTACATCATTGAGCAAAGACCCAAATGCCCAAGCCCTTCGTGAAATCAACTTGAAGAAATTGTTTGGTGACACCGCATTCACTAAGTTCAAGTATCTCGATACTGCAGCGGAGAAAACCTCTGCGCTTGAAGAATACAGGGATTCTGGTTTATGGTGGATCGAGGACAAGGTTGAGAATGCCGATCTAGGGCACGAGATGGGCCTTAGAAGCCTTCTGATGGAACATGGGCATAGTATCGAATACAATGGCCCAGCGACTGTTGTGACCAAGTGGGAAGAGATATACGGTATAATCACTGATGAAAATACACCTTAGTGCGCCGGGACGCAAGAATGGAAAAAATCTCATTCAAATTGACCGATGGGATGTCTGGAGTTTTGACGATACGTTCGCTCGAATCATAGTACCATGTTTGGAGTTATTACGATCAACGAGCAACGGTTACCCTTCTGTGTTTATGGATCATTTTGATAGGTATGAACAGTATCATTTCGAGTTCATGGAATTAGATGACGACAATGACATAGGGGCAGAACTGTGGGATCAGGCATTGGCTAAAATGATTTGGAGTTTTCAACAAACCATAGAAGACGATACTGCACCATTACCGTCCAGTGCAGACTATGACGTATACAACGAACGTCTTCAAGAAGGATTGGATTTGTTCGCTAAGTACTACCGGAACTTATGGGATTGAAGATGAAAGACCTTGACTATTTCTCGGAGAAGCTTGGCAAACAATGGACATATGATCCGTCCGAGGTCAGTGACTCCTATGATGAAGCACGGTTTGTTGTTGAGACCAAGTTCAAATACAATGATATCTATACCGTAGAATTGTTATCAGACAAAGCATCTGTGTTCAATCAGTTCATATGGTTGTGGATACGTTCTGACAATCGTATATACAACTTGTATCTTCGGATGGAGGGCATTCGAGGACATCAGCCCGAGGAACTAAAAATGCACCACGACAACCTTAGAGCAGCGATGGCGAATGAAGCCATCTGCAAAGAGAAAATGGTTGAATGGCTGAGTGATATGGACACCCGAACACGTAACGCACAAACAAAGAAGGAAGACTGACATGATTATGAAAGCAATGTTAATTATCACACTCATGAGCGGTGCTGAAATTCGCACAGAATATGATGGTAAAAATGCCATGAACAAGTGCGTGGAAGCAAAGCATACGGTTTTGGCACAGGGAAGTGGCGTGGAAGCAAAGCATACGGTTTTGGCACAGGGAAGTGGCGTGGAAGCTATTTGCGTCCCGACCAATGGTCAAAAAGACATCAACGCTGAGTTCAACGCAATGCTACGCATGCTTGACGCAATGGTGAAGTCTCTGAATGCTCCAGCTACGGCGAATGTACCGCCATACAATGGAACAGACTAGTCCTCGCCGTAGATATCCAACACTTCTTTGACAGCAGGATGACGTTCTATATCGTCTCGGTTAAATTCAACTGAGTCGATGTATTCCGCTTCTCCGAATCTGCTAAGAAGCTTTCCAAAGTCAAGTAATCCATTTTGGGCCGCTTGTCTATCTGTTTGATTGACATCACCCGTAATCACCATTTCAGAATTTTCTCCTAATCGAGTTAGAATCATCTTCATTTGATTTGGAGTGGCGTTCTGCATTTCGTCAGCAATGATGAAACAATTCTTGAACGTTCTGCCGCGCATCATAGCTAACGGTGCAATTTCAATGATATCATTTTCGATCATGTTTGCCACATCCTTTGGGGTGTAGTATTCGTTGATGACATCAAACAACGGCTTAGTCCAAGGTTCCATTTTCTGATTTAGGTCACCCGGTAAAAATCCATGCTTCTCGTCATCAACGCCCACTGCAGGTCTTGTAAGCACGATTCGTTGTATCGATCCTTCTTTGTAAGCTTTGATGGCTGCTAATACGGCTAGCATCGTTTTACCAGTGCCCGCTGGACCTACCGCAAAAACCATTAATTTACTTGGATCGAGTAGCAATTCTACGTACTCTTCTTGATTGATGTTTCGTGGGATCATGTCCACACGTTTCTTTTTAGTGATGTAGTTATCTAGTTGAACTACTGGCTCATTGTTGTATTTAAAGCCTTTTGCCTTTTTACTTCTAGACATTTTACTCCTTGTAGTGAACTTGTTGTTCACACCAATATTTATTTTCCCCCCACCATCATAATAGCTCGTTACTTTTAGGATTCTGAGAGGATAAATATAAGATCGCCTACTCAGAACATTCCAGATTGTGTCAGTAATCGTTGTTCCATCATAAATACCATGTAAGGAACTAATATGCTCAATCTTGACGATGCTGTAAAAAATACGAAAATGCTGTACTTGACCAACAGTGCATTGACAACGCTCATGGACTTTGAGCGTGTGCTCGATGAACAGGACGTGTACTCATTCAAACACTGGAAACAAGGTGAACTGGTGGAAGGCCCATTGTACGAGAAATACTTCGTATCATGCAAGTTTATGTGGCCTGTAGCAGTCATGCCTGACCCAAATGGTGGCAAACGATTGCTCGAATTAGGGTGCAAAATGTTCTGGAAAAAAGGCGTATTACGCTTCCCCGTAACAATCAAAACAGATGCAGACTACCGCGATGATGGCTCACATAAGCCAGAAATCAAGGAAGTACCCGTTTGGTTCGTGAATATCATCATGCCACGAGAGCTTGTCAGTGACATTAAAGAAGGTTCACTCGAAATCGAGGGCAAAGAAGTCGATCTACAACAGGTCGAAAGCGCATTTGATGAAGGTATGATGGATCAAGCAAACGTGGATACATCTGAAACAGATGAAGAAATGGAAGATGTTGGAACAGGAGCAGAAGAAGATGAATTTATTTGAGGGTCTTAACGAGGGCGATCTGAACCGATTGGTTCGTCCCGAGCTACATATTGATCAGTTTCGCAGTAAAATGGGTGATGATGATGAAATCGTAGTCGTTAGCTTCTTGGTGACCGGCAAAAATCCAGCAATGGATTTGATGGGGTTCCTTGAGAAGGGATTCAACGACGTTCTGGACGCTGATGTCAGCACAGGTGAATTCCAAGACGGAAAATATCTGGTGTTTGTTGAAATCAAACGCCGAACATGGACACCTGCGAAGATCATCGAAATCCTCGTAGATATGGAAGCACTAACAGAGATCGATCATAAGGACTGGGAATTCATGTATTACAAAAACGACAGACGACTGCCTGTTACACAGGAAAATCTGGAGAACGAAATCCCGAACTCCCCACGCGAGTATCGTGAATACTATGGCGACAAGGACATGAATGGCATCGAAGATGGCGTTGATGTTGCAATGGAATCACTTCAAATGGCGGCTGGTATGAATGTCAATCGGTATGCTCCAAGAAACAAATTCACAGACAAACTAAGAGAACAGGCAGGTGTTTCATTCAATGATCATAAAGAATCTACGAAGCCAGCAACACGAGCAAGGCGTTAACATGAAACTATCAGCAAACTTCTCACTTAATGAAATGACTAGAAGCCAAACGGCAACTAGAAGAGGGCTGGATAACAGCCCAACCGACGTACACCAAGATAACTTACAACTGTTATGTGAGAAAATCTTACAGCCATGCCGAGATCATTTCGGCCCAATCACCGTAACATCAGGCTATCGTTCAGACGCATTGAATGAAGCTATTGGCGGATCAACAACATCACAACATTCAAAAGGCCAAGCCGCAGACTTCAGTGCTTCGGGTGCCAGCATCCAAGAGCTAGGCAATTGGATCAGAGACAATCTAGAGTTCGATCAATTGATTTTTGAATTCCTAGACTCCCCATCTGGTGGCTGGATACATTGTTCTTACTTTGAGCCGGGACGTAATGAAGTTCTGGCAGCGGATAAGGTTGATGGCAAAACTGTGTACACACGGATTTAATAGACATCAACGGATGGTTATGGTACAATGAAGGTATTGTTGAAAAAACTAGATATGATTAGTGAGGCAACGTTGTCGGAACTTAAACGTATACCGATGCCACCAGATCAATGGAGTGTCGATGATACCATTTTGTATGTGAACCCTTCGCGAAAAGACTTAGATAGAATAATGGTTGGGCTAGAATCAGAACTCAGGGGTCTTATATGGGAGAACAAGTTGTATGTTTGGAATTCATATTTGGCGCACCATGATGATGTGAGTGCATTTTTAAGCGGCAGAACCGCAGTAGGCGAGTTGTTTTTATTTTCCACATCAGAAGAGGTTCATGCCGACGAATGGGATATGGACGAACATTGGGCGGATGGATTCGCGGCCCCGCTATACATCGGCTGTAGAGACAGACGCGACTTAGATCACCCAATGGTGAAGAGAGCAATAGGATGATGATATCAGAATTACTAGAAGAACGGGCAGAGAAGCCCGGAATGTTTGTAGGCGCACATATTAGCGAAGACAGCATCAAAAGTCTACAAGACTGGACACACCGGCACGGGATCGATAAACCGACACCCGCCGACGACATGCACGTAACTGTGCTGTACAGCAAAGACAAACAGTTCGATTGGGAATCAGCCGAACATAACGTGGAAATTGATCCAAGTACATATAAGTTGGAACTGTTCGGAGAAGAAAACAACGTACTTGTGTTATCTTTTGAATGTCCGGAGCTTAATAAACGTCACGAACATGGCATGGATGCCCACGATTTATCATGGGATTTTGATAGCTATACTCCACACGTTACCTTGAGTTACGAGGCATGTGATCTGAGTTTAACCGAGTTACCGACTCCTGATGTTAAGTTGGTGGTCACGAATGAATACACGGAAACCTTTGACAAGGACTGGGCGTGAAGATACATGAACTTACGGATAATGTTTCCCGAACGTTCTATCATGTTACCTTGTATGATAATGTTAAATCTATTCTGACCCAAGGGCTTATTCCAAAATCTGGCACCCGCAGCGAAGTAATGGGCGATCATGGGATTTTCATGTTCCCATCCATCGATGATATGAACAATGCGTTGATGAATTGGCTTGGTGAAGAATACGAAGAAAAGTACGGCGAAGGTGTCGATCTAGCAGCATTGTCTATCACATTGCCAAACAACTTCCCTGCGGCCCCTACGTTCACCGGAGACAGCAGTTGGGAGTGGTCCACTCAAGAGCCAATTCCAGCTAAATATATAAAATTCCTGAGTAAAGAATAATGAAGATACATGAACTCTTAGAAGCGAAATCCCGCATCAGTCTCCCCGAAGCCAAGGCAATCTTGGCTGACATCGAAACTGGTAAAGGACGAATCGCGGAGATAGTTCAAAAGAAACCATACCTGAAAGAGATGTCCGTTAACCTTGTTCGCCAATTACACGGTGGCAACATCGCCGTATACCGAGCATTGAGTTTGCAAAACCAATCGGATATGCGAGAAGATAAAATTGCATCCACGACCACTTCATTTGATATAGGATTCAATATGGCAAATAACTCGCCCGGCTTGATTTTCACACCAACGGGCGATCATTCACGCAGTCCGATGTTACTTAAATATAACATCACCCTCGATAACGTTGTTGCATATGTTCCCGCTTTGGCAAGCCACGCATTGGATGTACTGAGCAACAGAATCTCCCACATCAGAGATCGACGCGGGGATAAACTCCCTATATCTGAGATACGCAACACAGCAGAACAAGAAAAAGAAATCATCGCAGATTTATCTGGCGTGAAGCCAAACCAATTCCCCATGGATCACAGCATGGATGGGACAATATGGTCTGGGCTATTGAAGGATGTTCATGATGGGAATTATCAGAACCCTGACCAATACTATGATCACATTAAATCACAATCCAGAAATTGGTTTCCGGATGGCATGATGGATGATCCAGAAAAAGCCGTAGCTGATTTTAAGAAGATTATTGCCCAAAAAGCGAACTTGGCCAAAAAGTTTTTGGACTAATGTCGTTCCTCTGTAACGGCACGGCATTCGTTCATATACCCAAAGCCGCTGGTGGTAGCATAGGCAATTGGTTCAAAACGCACATCGGTTCTCCAAAATTTGTAGGGCATTTATCGTTGGACGAGATGAAACCATTAATCCCACATTTTGCATACAACATATCATTTACCGTAACCAGAAATACCTACGAACGTATGGTTAGCATGTACCTGTTTGCACATCGTCCCGAACGATTGAAGAAAATGTTATCACGGGCACAAAACGATGCAGACATTGCGAGGTTGACAAAACAATACGACGATGATATGTTTGAATGGGACAACGGGATAGAGAATTACATCCAAACCAACAGGCAACGCAATGAGAAACATACCATTTCCCAAATGGAATACATCCGAAATGTAGATATAGTTATTGACCTCGACAATCTAGACCAAGGCTTCAAACAAATACAAGAACACACAGGATGCTTCGAACCACTAACACGGGCATCTCATGTTCAGAAATACAACCCAAAAGAGTACTATACTGACTCATATATACAGTTCATTCAAGACACGTTTCCAGACGAAATCGCCCACTTTGGATACGTTGTGCCGGATAAATAAGACAGGACACGTTGACATATTAATGGAGTTACAATGAGCACACGCCACATCAATTCGCCCGAGTTCAAAGCACTGCTAACACCAGCATTGATGAAACTTGGAAAAATCTACAATGATAACGGACATGAACTCCGTATCGTTGGCGGTGCAGTGCGTGATCTATTGATTAGCAAAAACCCTAAAGATATCGATCTGGCCACAGATGCCACTCCTGCGGAATCAATTGCCATACTAACCGATATGGACATTGAATGGGCTAACAAATTATATGATATGTTCGGTACATCTGACGAAAGCACGGATAAGAGAGATTTAGAAGATGCTTTGGCAAGTGTAGCAAATCGTACCGGCATCCGTATTCTTCCAACTGGATTGAAACACGGAACATTCACCGCTGTTCTAAATGGCGAAGACTTTGAGATCACTACCCTGCGTATTGATACAGAGCAGGATGGCCGACATGCCGATGTTTCATGGACACGTGACTGGAAGACGGATTCAGATCGCCGCGATCTAACAATGAACGCAATGTCTCTCGATTTTGATGGTCGTCTGTATGATTATCATGGTGGCGAGGGCGATTTGAAAGCTGGTACTGCTAAATTTGTCGGCGATGCTGATAGCAGAATGATCGAAGATTATCTTCGTATACTGCGGTACTTCCGATTCCAAGGTCGCAACGATACCCCGAATTTCAATACAGCCACTTTGGCCGCAGTAAAACGAAACGCTAATGGAATGAGACAGATCAGTGGCGAACGTATCTGGTCGGAATTTGCAAAGATCATCACGGGCAATCACACTGACAAAATTATACCATACATGGAAGTTACCGATGTCACACAACACATGGGTATGCCTGAATTGAATATGAACGAGTTCAACCGTGCGAAACAGTTCACGAATAACCCAGCATCATTGCTGGCGGCGTTGCTACACAATGAGAATGATGTACTGAAGGTCGCTGGTAGTTGGAAGCTGAAGATCGAAGATCGTGAGCTTGCCCGATTTATTGTTATCATGCGTGATCAAGATATCACCATGGACGAAGCGATGAAGATGTACACGAACTCCAAAATAAAAGATGAATACATCGTTGAATTGCTTAAATACCAAGGAAAGCAAGACCTTGCGGATAATCTAGGATCGAATACCAAGCCGGTATTCCCCGTATCCGGCAAAGACCTACTAGCCAAAGGACTTCCTTCTGGACCGAACATCGGTGCTATTTTGAAACGTCTGGAAAATGTCTGGAAAGCCGATGGATACCAAGAAGGCGAAGGCGAACGTCGCCGGTTGTTAGGAAAGATATGATAAAAGTTGTTGGAGTATTGTTGGTTGTTATGGCAGTGATGTCTGGTATATTCTATATGTACTACAAAGACACACAGGCTACTATTCGTACATTGAATGAGAACAACGCGAAACTGACTGTATCGGTCGATCTCCAGAAGGATACTATTGCCACGATGGAAGCGGATTTCAAACGAACCGCTGCGGCAAACAACAAGTTGCAAAAATCATTACAGCTTGCCGAAAAAGACAAAGACGCATTACGTGAAATGTTATCAAAGCATAACTTGACACACCTTAGTGCTAGTAAACCCGGACTGCTCCAACGAAGAGCCAGACGAGCCACAAGTAAATTATTTCGAGATATAGAAGATGAAACTAAAGCATTTAGCAATCCTGCTCCCACTGACACTCCTACTGAGTAGTTGTGGCTGGAACGTAAAAGAACTGTTTATACGGACTGCACCGGTCGAGAAACAAGTGCTCATTCAAGTACGTCCAAAACCAGTAAGTCTGAATAAACTAGAGGATTCATGGTACGTAGTAACACCAGAAACTCTTGATGCGTTCTTAGCAGAGGTCAAAGAACGGCAAGGAGTGATTGTTTTTTACGCTATCGTGGTCGATGATTATAAAGCGTTGGGATTCAATGTCGAAGAAATGCGAAGATACATTAGACAACAGAACTCAGTTATAGTATACTACGAAGAAGCATTAAGGCAACAGGAAAAGAAGACAGTTAAAAAGGACTGATCCGATGGACATCATAGCCATAGACGACATCTCGAC